>JAEEGF011887154.1_pt1 | contig 15328 bp, 10 predicted proteins | sample 9134171 | NCBI WGS metagenome assembly JAEEGF01 (sample SAMN16246542, study PRJNA631951) | gut metagenome | biome: gut microbiome; feature: rumen; material: AP-attached | host: Bos | place: Iran: Karaj | collected 2018-10 | reverse complement strand
TTTCAATTAACTATAAACTGTGATTTAATTATGAAGAAAATTTTATTCTTTGGCGCATTGGTGGCAATGCTGCTGGGTACCGCGTCCTGCTCTAGCGACATGGAGCAAGTGAAAGGTGACGGTGAGATGACTTTTACCGTTCAGTTGGGTGACGCTATTGATAGCCGTACTATTGCAGACGGTACGGGTGCCAATACGTTGCACTTTGCCGTCTATACTGCCGATGGCCAGCATCTGGACCTTGACCAGACGATTCCCGTTGTAAATAAGATGGCCACAGTGACCACCAAGTTGGCTAACAATCGCTCTTACAAACTTGTCTTCTGGGCTCAGAACGATGAGTGTGATGCCTACACCTTTGATAAGAATGCAGGCACTATCACAGTGGACTACGAGAATGTGGATTGCGATGACGAAACCCGCGATGCCTTCTATAAGATGGAAGAAGTGACTGTAGGAACACAAGGTGTAGATCGACTGATTATTCTTACCCGTCCGTTTGCACAGATTAACTTCCTTGCCAGTGACAAGGGTAGCGTAGCAGACTTTAATGACTACGAATACAGTGTCACTGTGACCGATGTCCCCACTCAGTTGAACATGCTGGATGGTACCGTAGGTGGCGAGACTGTAGATGTACTTGCTTTCAACAAGAAACCGGCTCTTGATGAGGAACTTGCAGGCTATGATGCCTACAAGTATCTGGTGATGAATTACATCCTTGCTGCCCCCGAGAAGGTGCTCAAGAACGAGGTGACTATGACCGTTTATGACAACTCGGTTAATACCGAAAAAACCGTGAACGTTGAGAACTGCCCCGTACAGCGCAACTTCCGCACCAACATCATCGGCGACTTCCACTCAAACGATTCTCACTTCTATGTGCAGATCCACCCGATGTTTGACGGTGATTTCTTCAAGCCCAATGCCATTCCCGCTGAGGAAGTGGCTGCTGCTGTTACCGTTCCTGGTGCTTACGTAGTTGTTGAGGAAGGCTCTGAACTGAACTTAGACCTGCGTACCATTGCTGAGGGTGTAACCCTTGACTTGAATGGCTCGACTCTTAAGTATGCTGGCACTAACACCGGCTTAAGGACTATCAATAATAATCATGTAACAATCAAGAATGGTTTCATCTCAAATGACGAAATTTCCTCGGGTGGTGGTTTTGCCCTCTATGTTAATACGAAGAATGCTGTCATCAGCAACATCGATTTCGTGGGCGATACCAGGAGTTTGAGTGGTGAAATCAATATTACTGGTACTGGTACCCCTGATGATGCTATTTTGATTGAGGATTGCAATTTCACGACCGAGAATGACTCATTTAAGGCCTTTATCATTTACGGTACCAGCACTGTTCACTTGAACAGGTGTGCTATTGATGGTATCTATCCCTTCAACTGTGATGGTGCGAAGTGTGATATGATTGTCGAGAATAGCACGTTGACGGGTTGGACCTCATGGAATAATAATTACGATGGTCTTGGCCATACCATGACATTCAACAATTGCAAGTTCGGTACGGGTCATAGGGGTTATGCCGTTGTTCGTCCTTATAATAACTCATTCTTTAACAACTGTATTTTCGAGGCTGGCATTGAATTGCTTCCCGTTAATGGAGGAGAATGTGTCTTAACCCTCACTGACTGTACAATCCTGGACTTTGATACATTCATGTTCAGCCCTGATCATGATGATGATGGCATTGGCTGCATCATTATTATTGATGGTCAAGGATGGGCTTATGATCAGGAACAAGGTAAATGGGCGCCTGCTACCGTTGGTGGAGGCGAAGGCATGATTGATGACGGTGATGAGTAATTAATCGATTTAGACAACTTGAACAGCGGTTGTATTAATGTTGTTTAACTGTTGTTCAAGTTGTCTGATAAAGAAACAAGACTTTATTTTTCAACAAAAAACTATAAACTTTAATTATTATCATGAAGAAGATTTTATTCTTTGGTATGTTGGCAGCGCTGCTGCTGGGTACCGCGTCTTGCTCCAGCGATATGGAGCCGAGTATGGGCGACAACATGGTAAGATTTACCATCGAGATGCCGGGTAACATCGACAGCCGTGCCATCAGTGATGGCTTGACCGCCAACAAACTGACCGTTGCTGTCTATGACCAGGACGGCAAAGAATTGCCTGACATCCGCGTGAACAAGGACATTCCTCACCAGACGACCGTTGAGTTTAAGCTCGTTAAGGGCCAGAAGTACAGCTTCGCCTTCTGGGCACAGGCCGAGGGTGCTCCCTACAGCTTTGACACCGCAACCAAGACCGTTACTGTAAACTACGAGAACGCTAAGAGCAACGACGAGACGCGTGATGCTTTCTATGCCTACCGTGCTGACCTGACCGTAAATGGTCCTGTTGAGGAGGTTATTGTGCTGACTCGTCCGTTCTGCCAGCTGAACTATGGTGCCAGCGACTATCAGGACGCTATCAAGGCTGGTATTGAAGCTACCAAGAGCGCTGTAACGGTTAACCACGCAGCTACCAGCTTCAACCTTGCCTCTGGCGCTACCGATGGCGATGTTGAGGTAACCTTCACCAAGGAGATTCTGCCCAACGAAATCACCGATGATGAGAACAATCCTGACATCTTGGTAGTCAATGAAACCAACTATGACTGGATGGCCATGAACTACTTCCTCGTTCCCAACAATCAGGCTACCATCGAGACCTCGCTGCAGCTCTATGAGGGTGATGCTACCGAGGCTGTTCGCGACATCACTGTTCCCAACGTTCCCGTTCAGAAGAATCACCGCACCAACATCGTTGGTAACCTCTTCACCGAGGATGTGAACTTCCTCGTGATCATCGACGAGCGCTTCGACCAGCCCGATTACATCCGTGACCTGAACCGTCCCGAGGTAACTGATGGCAAGCTGCTGGTGAACGGCATTGAGTTTGATGACCTGGCAGCAGCTGTCGCAGCTGCCAATGGCAATATCGTTTACATGGGTAAGGGTACCTATGACACCCAGATCTCCGTGGGCGACGGCGAGACCGTTAATCTTGCTGCTGGCAAGGGCCTCAACCGCGACGAAGTTGTTATCAACAAGCAGATTAAGGCCACCGCTGGTGCAACTCTCCAACTCGATGGCATCACTGTTAAGGGTAATGCAGCAGCCAATGAACCAGGTATCAATGCTGAAAGTGCAACCGTGAAATTGAACGCCGTTACTTTGACTGGTAATCGCGGTATGAATATCTTTGGTAACTGTAATGTTACTATTGACAATTCAGAGTTGATTGGAACAGGCACTTATTCGCGCGGCCTGAACATTGGTGATGGCAATAATACCGTGATTGTGAAAGGCTCTAAGATCAGTGCAACTTATTATGCTTTCAACCTTATTGGTTCTGCTCTGAATGAGAATATAACTGTAACTAATTCCGAAGTCAATACGGGTTGGGCTATTACTAACATTTGGGGCAAGAATTGTAACATTGATTTTGATAATTGCCTCCTCAACAGTGTAAATGACAAGACTTATAATGCTGACGGTTGGAACAACTTCTCGGCATTTGTCTATAATACAGATGCATCAAACCATGCTGCTAATAATGTTGTGACGATCAACAATAGCTCAATAAAGGTTGAGTCTACCAAGGGTAATAAGCAATCTCTGGTTGGATATGAAGGCACGAATAATCAGACCATCATGAAGAATGTCAATATCATTGGAATCAATACAAACACTAATGGAGAGCCTATTACATTTAGGGCTTCAACTTATCCTACTCTTTGCAGCGATTTGTTTGATAATGACTGGAACTTCATTGGCACTAATGAAATGATGTCAACGCGCTTTAACTGGAGCGATAATGTCACCTGCAATTGGGATGGCGTTAACTTAAATCTGGTTGAATACATCAATGTTGAGTAATTAATTGAAATGATTCAAGGCTTTGCTTAAGCCATTGGATGATATCATCATTGTGGGGGCGCGGTGCCCCGTGTAAAGCGAGCGGTCGCGTCCCCACTTTTTAATTTTTCATTCGTGCAATTCGTTGAATTGGCGAAATTAGCATTAAAAAAAACGGCCCTGCGGATGCCGTGAGACGAGACTCAGAGAAATCCGTGATTTTTTAACTCAGACAACAACACGCTGGCCGTTGTGCCAGCGACAAGATATATCAAAAGTAACCAAACACTATAAACAATTATAAAAATACAAAGAAATGAAGAAATTTTACACAACGTTGTTAATGATTGCCGCGATGGCAGGCGTGGCTGTTGCGCAGGAGAATGTGCAGACCATGACCTTGAATGATATCATCACTTCTGGCCAGTTGAGTGAGTTCTACACCATCGAGAATGATCTGATTGGTGTATATGCGCCGCCTCACTATCCGCGCGTCATCTTCGCCAAGGATGCCAATGAGTACGCCAACCGTTCAGAGCCTACCAAGGAACAGTACAATGCCAATCCCAGGCGCCTCTATGACGAGAGGAATGGCTTTTTCGAGACCTATGAGGACGAGTTCGGCTATACCGTGGAGCGCTGGGTAGGCACGTTTGACCAGAGCAACTGGGTGAAGATTGCCTTGCCCGAGGGCGCCGATGCCAAGTACCTGGAGGGCAGAATCATCAAGGGCGGTACAGTGACAGGACGTTCCAACCTGCAGGCCTTTCCCAGCGACCCGCTGGGCCTGACCATCTCGCTGAAGGATGATGCACCGCTGCCTGTGGCAGGCGAAGAGGTGGCTTATGAGCCCAATCTGTACTGCTGTGGCAACTTCGTCAAGCAGGACAGCTGGTATTTTGTGAAGCCTCAGAACCAGGAGTATGCCAATATCCACTGGGCGGTGTGGCACGCAGCCGACACCATGTTCTATGCGCCCAAGAACAACACTGGCCTTCCTGGCAGTTTCCCCATCAGCATGAGCTTGTGGGAGCCGCAGCCCAATATCAGCCCGTTTGACGTGTTTGAAGACGGCTTGCAGTATGAGTTCCCTGCCATGATTGAGTTCAGGCTTGGTGTGAACTTCGGTCTGATCATCGACCCGGGTTTTGATGGCGACATCATCATCTGGGGCGATGGCAATTATAATGCGCCGCGCCGCATGGACGTGACCGACAATCCCGGTGAAAGGCCTACCTATGTTGACAGCGAGGGCGGCGTCTATATTTACACCGTGATTGTTTATCCCTTGCGCTTATCGTCACCCGGCATTCTCACCGGTGTGGATGAGAACGTGCAATCTGTCAAGACGCTTGTCAACACCCAGTATGTTGATTTGCAGGGCCGCGTGAGTGACAAGCCTTTTGAGGGCCTGAATATCGTGCGCAAGACCTTCAGTGACGGCTCGGTAACGACGATGAAGGCCATCAAGAACAGTTAATAACGTGAGTTTGATGAAAATTTGCTTTGATAATCAATGCGTTAGCAACTCCCCCTCTAAGATTAGAGGGGGTAGGGGGCGCTGATGCTACCGATGGCAGTTGCTTGTCGCTGTAGCACGAACGCACCCGCCCTAATGGGCACCCTCTCTTAACCAAGAGGGGAACTGAATATCAGCACTTTTTTTCGTCGAACTCTCAGTTAATAGTTGAACACTAAAGAACCAAGAAATATAAACGGACAACTAAAAATCAGAATGAATCGTATTTTTAAATCATTGGCACTGACATGCCTGTTGGCTATGAGCTCTCAGCAGATGGCCGCCCAGGACCTCCTGGAGACCTACGAGAAGGGTTTCAACGGTGCCGAATTGGAGCAGGTGTGGATGAGCGATGTGGTGATGGATAAACCTTCTAGGGGCATCCAGGGCTATGGTGCGAATGACCAGTTCATCATCCATAACAATTTCGAGGGTAAACTGTTGTACCATGACCGCAACGGCTGGACCGGTGAGGAAGTGGAGACAAAGCCGAGAAGCGGCAAGGGCATCTCCTATGACGACGCCGGGAACTGGATCTTCAGGCCGATGAACCAGCAGAACGAGTTGCAGCGCGAACTTCCTGAACTGGTGCTGCTCAGTGCCGACGGCACGCAACGCAGCGAGATTTACTTCCCCGAGAGCCTCTTGCCCGATAGCCACATCATGACGGCCAATGCCTACAGCTATATGGGAACTGCCGTGGGTGACGTCTTCTCGGAGGAGGGCGGACAGTTTGTGTTCACCGCTGCCAAGGAGAATACCACCGACGGTCTGTTTGTGCTGCGTTTCCGCAACGGCCAGCTGATGGAGGACGAGAGCTTCAGGGCCGGCTTCATCAAGGTGATCGGTGACAACGAGATTGACCAGATGGTGTTCACTACCGAGGTTTATATCCACACCTGGCATGCTTCGGACGGTCAGCTCCACTACCTGTATATCTCGCGCCACGAGAACCCCATCGACATGGTACTCGACGAGGAGAACCACCTGTTCAAGGGTACAATCATCGACGTGGAGAACAATATGCCCGAGGGTTACCGCCGTGGCCAGAGCAATGGCTACTCGATGTTCTCGATGGGTGGCAGAGACTATATGGTGCTGCCTTCACTGCCCAACTGGGAGGATGCCTTCCATGTGATACAAGTGAATCTTGAGGATGGCAGCTTCGTTCACAAGGGTTATCACAGCAATAAATATCCCAAATTGCCCGGCCAGGAGCAATATCCCTATGAGTACATCAGCAGTAACTGGCTCAACGGTGAGGTGGTTGACGACACGACGGCCTACATCTACCAGTATTTCCCCTGGGGTTACATGGCCAAGTACAAGTTTGTGGATCCCAAACAGGATACCCCGCTGGAATATATCGTCAATGAAGGCAAGGTGGACAACACCTATACCATAGCTGACGATATCATCGCCGTGTATATCGCTGAGAAGGAACCCAAACGCTTGTATGCCAAAGACCTGGGCAAGCACCGCTTCCCCTCGGTGAAGGGAGAGAACGAGGTGGACTACGTCAAGGACAAGGCTCACCTGCAGATCGACGAATGGGACCAGAGCAACTGGGTGCTGCTCGACTTTGCCACCGAGGACGAGGCTCGTCAGTTCCTGACCATGTCCAAGGGTGTCATCGCTGGTGGCACGTTGACGGGCGTGTTGACCGACAAACTCAACCCCACGATGACGGTGACCGACTATCAGCTGCCCACCCAGTGGACCGGCTATGTCGAGAACAAGCACGTGACGGCCAACTACATGGACCCGCTGGTGCAGACGGGCAATCCCAACAACACCAGCTACTTCTTTGTGGAGCCAAAGGCCCAGGAGTATGTGATGATCAATTGGGCCAGGTATGACGGCCACGACAGCTACCACTTCAGCATCCCCTACAACCAGGAGAACAGCAATATCGAGACGCTGGCAGGCGGCTTCAAGGTGAACTGGTCGCTCTACCCCGGCAACTACCTGGAGGACTTCATCGAGGGCAATGCCTATAACTTCCATGCCATCATCCGCTACACCGCCGACCACCATGGCGTGCTGGGCGGTGGCGACCAGCCCAGTGGAGCTCCCCTGCGTGATGGCGTGCGCGAGGGCGACTACCTCGTTTACCCGCTCGAGGGTGGTGACGATGCCATTACCGCCGTCAGCGAGGTGCTGACCGACCTCGAGCCCGTGGAGGTGACCTATGTCAACATGATGGGTATGCGCTCAAGCCAGCCGTTTGATGGCGTGAACATCGTGCTGACACGCTACAACAACGGCATGACCGTAGCCCACAAGGTCATCAAGTAAAACCCTATTGAACCAAACACTGAACACTTTAGAATATTATCCACAAAAATAATAGTTTTCGAAGCTGTATCAGAAATGAAGTGGATGTGCCTCAACCATTAAGGCACATCCACTTGTTTTCATGCAATTTCGATAGAATCATCCGCCAGGCCCCAACGCGAGTCATGTAGCGACGCAAACTTTTGCGTCTCAAGGGAGCAGCATTTGGTCATGTTACAAAGCTGACGAACCGAGCATCGGCACTGTAATGTCGTTATGGCATCGCTACCCTGCGTGAGGGGAAAAGCAAGGGGACGCTTCAGCCCGAAGCGCCCCCTCGTTGTTGTGTGGTTGGTGGGTTGCGAGAATCAATAGTTCTCGGCCTTGATCTGGAAGTAGGCCTGCGGATGGTTGCACACGGGGCACATCTCAGGAGCCTTCTTGCCGATGACCACATGGCCGCAGTTGCTGCACTGCCAGATGGTGTCACCGTCGCGCGAGAAGACGATGCCCTCCTTGATGTTGTTCAACAGCTTGAGGTAGCGCTCCTCGTGCAGCTTCTCGATGGCGGCAACGCCTTCCATCTGCTCGGCGATCTCGATAAAGCCCTCCTCGCGGGCCTCCTCGGCCATGCGCTTGTACATGTCGGTCCACTCGAAGTTCTCACCGGCGGCGGCATCCTCCAGGTTCTCGATGGTGCCCTTCACGGCACCGCCCTGCAGGTGCTTGAACCACAGCTTGGCGTGCTCCTTCTCCTGGTTGGCAGTCTCCTCAAAGATGGCGGCAATCTGCACATAGCCGTCCTTCTTGGCCTTGGAGGCGTAGTAGGTGTACTTGTTACGGGCCTGTGACTCGCCAGCAAAGGCTTCCATCAGGTTCTTCTCGGTCTTGGTTCCTTTCAACTCTTTCATTGTAATCGTTAGCTATTGGTTGATAATACTTGTTTAGTGCCTACAAATTTAGCAATAAAAATATAAAATGCAAAATGTGTCTCTTCTTTTCATAATGTCATCAACCAGTTGTTTGTCGATAATTTGTTGAATATTAGTAAATTGCGCAAATTTTTCTAAATGTTATCAGCAATTTGTGTCATCACGGAGAAAAAAGTAACAATTTTCTTACTAAGAAGTTTGTTACTAATTAAATTATTACCTAACTTTGCAATGTAAAAATTGAAGGAATTATGGCAATAGACAATCCATTTGTGTTCGGTAAAGCTGCCGAAGGTTCGTATTTTACTGACAGGCAAGAAGATGCTAGGCGTTTGATCGCTAACTTGACCCACGGCATCAATACCATCCTCATCTCACCGAGACGATGGGGCAAAACTTCATTGGTCAAGAAAGTCATCTCTGAAATTGATCATCCTGAGATAAAGACAGTGTTTCTTGACATTTTCCAGTGCAAGTCTGAAAGGGAGTTCTACCGCGCCTTTGCCACGGCTGTCATCAAGCAAACGGCCACTAAACTCGAAGAGTGGGTTGAACTGGCTAAGACACTGCTGTCAAGCATTTCGCCCAAGTTTACATTTGGCCCCGACCCGATGACTGATTTCTCTATCTCGTTTGAATGGGACCAAAAGGATGACCCTGCATTGGACGTCCTGCAACTGCCTGAGAAGATTGCTCAAAAACGAGGTGTGCACCTGCTGGTCTGCCTGGATGAATTCCAGCAGATGGCTGAGTTTGCCGATTCAGTCACGTTCCAAAAGCGATTGCGCTCAGTATGGCAGCACCAGCAGCATGTTACCTATTGCATGTTCGGCAGCAAGAAGCATTTGATGGAAAACATGTTCAATAACCAAAGCATGCCCTTCTACAAGTTTGGCGACTTGATGTTTCTGAAGAAGATTCCTGCCAGCGAGTGGATGAACTTTATTTGTGAAAAGTTCCATGAAACGGGAAAAAGCATCACACCACAACAAGCAGGGAAAATTTGTGACGCCACTGATAACCTGTCCTCTTATGTTCAACAACTTTCTTGGGTCGTATGGTACAAGTCTGGCGAAACAGTGACCGATGCCGACATTGACGAAGCAATTAACGATTTGCTGGAGCAAAATAAGGTGTTTTTCCAACGGGAAGTCGAGCAACTCACCGAGTTGCAGCTGAATTTTCTCCGAGCTATGGCCAATGGCGTCAGCAGTGGCTTTAGCACCAAGGCGGTTTTGAGAAAATACCGTCTTGAATCCTCTGCCAATGTCCAGGCAATAAAAACTGCCTTGATCAAGCGTGACCTCATTGAAGTCGACGGCTTGAAGGCAACCTTTAACGATTCCCTCTTTAAGCTATGGCTTAAGCGTCAACGCTACTATAGTTGATGCCAATTCTTCTACCCGCTATGGGCTGTTCGTGCTGCTTTGCGTTCGGTTATCGGTATTCGGGGCGGTGGGAGTAGTGGTTGCGCAGGGACTCGAAGGCCGTGGGTGCGGCTTTCAGGGTGGCGGTGTCGGCGAGGATGTCATAGCTGGCGGCGATGCCGTCGAGCGTTACCTGTGCCGCACCTGTGGCGGGGCAATCAATCGTCGGGATGGGGATGTCCCACCCGTAGAAGCTGTTCAACGCCTCGAGCATCATGGCGGTGCCGCGCTGCTTGCCCTCACGGCTGTAGCCGGCGATGTGCGGGGTGGCGACGATGCATTTCTCAAGCAAGTCGCGGGAGATGTTAGGTTCGTTCTCCCAGCAGTCGAGCCCTACGTCGCCGTGCCAGCGTAGAAGGGCCGCGTTGTCGGCAATGGGGCCGCGTGCGGCATCGAGAATCAGGCGACAGCGGGACAGACCGTCAAGAAAGGCCTGGTCGCACAGGTGCCACGTGGGCCACTGGCCGTCGCGGGTGAGCGGCGTGTGGAAGGTGATGATGTCGCAGCGGCGTTGCAGCTCGTCCAGGGGAGAGAAGATGTCACCGGTGAAATGATCTGTTTTCTCCGCCTTTTCCCGTGGGGGGTCATTGAGCAGGACGGTGAAGCCGAGCTGGGTGGCCCAGCGGGCAACGATGGAGCCGATGTGGCCGACGCCGACGATGCCCAGAGTGATGCCGTTGGGGGTGGCGATGCCTCGGGCCTGTATCCAGGCATGGATGGCAGCGAACACCCATTGGGCGACCGCAGGGGCGTTGCAGCCGGGGGCGTTGCGCACGGTGATGCCGTGGTCGGCGCAGTAGTCTAGGTCGATGTGGTCGGTGCCGATGGTAGCCGAACCAATGAAGCGCACGCGGCTGCCGTCGAGCAGGGCGGCATCGCAGCGGGTGCGGGTACGGATGATGAGTGCGTCGGCTTGGTTGACGGCCTCGCGGGTGATGTCGGTCGGCTCGAGATAGTCGACCTGGGCACGCGGCTCGATGATGCCGCTGATGTTGGGTATGTGATTATCTACAACGATTCTCATGGCAGGAGCATGCTGGTGATGCCTAGTGCGAAGCACCCGGCAATGAACAATAGCATCGAGATGTAGCGTCGAGAATGTGTCGAACGCAGGTTGTGGGCCTGGGCCACCTGCACGGCGACCATCAGGCTGAGCAAGGGCAGATAGACGGCAATGTCACTGTAGTCGATGCACAGGGCGATGACCGCCAGCATGAGGACAAAGACGAAGAACACATTGTACACGCGCGTCTGCATGCGGTAGTTCATGATGGTCATCAGGTTCATCACGGCCAGTATGATGCCCACCACGGCCGTGAGTGCCGCCAGCACAAGTTCGTGAGTGAACTGCGGCAGTGCAGCCAAGTTCCAGATGCCATTGAAGTGCGGCGCATTGAAGTCGGTGGGTGCCACGATGCCCAGTCCCAGTACAATCCAGAACGGAGTGATGAGTCCGAACAGCATGGCGAGCAGCCCCTTGAGGTTGAACACGCCCATGTTGAGAAATCCCAGCAGGAAGGCGGGCAAGAGTACCAGGGCTCCATAGTGGAACATGCTGCCCGCAGCCACCACGGCAAACACCAGGAAGATGTGGCGCTGGGAGTGGCGGTCCTGGAACGAAGCGAAGAGCGGCATGGCCAGCAACGCCGTCACCAGGCAGACCAAGGTGCCTGCCCCGAGGGCGACCAGGCCCGAGGGGTTGGCAAGTTGCAGCAGCAGGAAGGCCGAGACATGCAGATGCGTCATCGACCGGATATAGCCATAGACCTTGTTCAGCGCCAACATGATGCCTCCCGCAGCCATCAGGCACAGCAGGTTGGTAGCGGCTGACATCGGTCCGGCCTCGACGAGCGTTCCCTGTAAGGAGAAAAAGGCCCCACGGCTCTCGATGGTTGCCGGCTGCACGCCCATGGCCAGCGCCACGGCAGTCATTGCCATGAGCGCCAGGACACAGAGCACCATGAAGGGGCGCCCATTGAAATAGTCGTTGATGTGTTCGCTCGTTGCCATTGATGATTATCCCTGAAAACAAGAAAGACAAAAAATTTTGGGACGATATAGAAGTCGACCCTGAAAGCGTTTTAATGCGAACCTTTAGCTCGGCGAAGCCAATTTCGCTGATTTGCATTAGCCCCGCAGGGTATGGCTGGCAGCTATATCATTGCCGTTGTTGTCTTTCCCTGAATTGACGATGAACAGTTACTTGTCGCCGTTGTTATCGTCCTTAGGTGTCTGGTCGGTGGGCTCATCCAGGTCACGGCGTTTCCAGCTCTTGCGGCGGCCGTGAACGATGGGCACCTCTTTGTCGGCGCTCAGGGTGGGCTTGCGGTCACGCAGGATGCGCTTGGCAAACGTCTCGGTGTGGCGGAATTCCTGGTCGAAGTCGTTGTCGTAACGGCCCTTGCGGTCCCTGTTGTCCACATCGCCCATCAGGCGGCGGTCGCGTTCAACGGTCTCGCGGCGCCTGCGCTCCTCGTCGCTCACGGGGCGACGCTCGCGGTCATCGCTGGCACGACGCGGACGGCGGTCGTCGTCGCGGCGGGGACGATCATGGTCACCACGGCGGCGCGGGCGCTCCTCGCGTTCACCCACCTTGCGGTAATTGCCCTTGCTGCGCTCACTGGCGCGGAAGCCCTCGTTGCGGATGTGCTCGCCGCGCTCACGCATCTCGTTGTAGGCTCCGTCAAAGATGACAAACTGCAGGAGTTCGCAATCGAGTCCGCCGTTGTTGAGGGCATATTTCACCGAGGGCTTGAGGCCGATCTTGAAATACTGCTCCTTGTTGTAGCAGATGAGCCAGGCATTGTAGCCCTTGAAGGTGTGCTTGAGTTTGAAACCCAGGTCGCGGTAGAACTGCTCGATGTCGGCGAGGTTGAGGCGCTCGCCGTAGGGCGGGTTGCTGATGAGGGTACCGTGCTCGGGCACCAGCTCGATGTCGTTGAGGTCACGGCGCTCGAGCTCGATGTACTTGTTCAGACCGGCATTCTTGACGTTGGCACGGGCGACGGCAATGGCCTTGCCCTCGATGTCGCTGCCGTAGATCTTGTGGGTGAATTCACGCTCGTGGCTGTCATCGTTGTATATCTTGTCAAACAGGTCGGCATCGTAGTCGGGCCACATCTGGAAGGCGTAGCCGTCACGGTACACGCCAGGAGCGATGTTGGCACCGATGAGGGCAGCCTCGATGAGGAACGTACCAGAGCCGCACATGGGGTCCACCAGGTCGGTGTCACCCTTCCATCCGCTGAGCAGGATGATGCCGGCTGCCAGCACCTCGTTGATGGGCGCATCGGTCTGAGCGGTGCGCCATCCGCGCTTGAACAGCGGGTCACCGCTGCTGTCGAGCGACAAGGTCACATCGCGGCCCGAGATGTGGACATCGAAGCGTAGTTGGGGATTGGTGAGACGGATGCTGGGACGCTTGCCGTACTTGTCATTGAAGAAGTCGGCAATCGCGTCCTTGACACGATAGGTGACAAAGCGCGAGTTGGTAAAGTCCTCGCTGTAGACGGTGGCGTCGATGGAGAACGTCGTGTTGACATCCATCATCTGTTCCCAGTCAAAGGTCTTAAGCTGCTCGTACAGGTCATCGGCACCTGTGGAACGCAGGTGAAGGAACGGTTTGAGAATACGCACGGCAGTGCGGCAGGCAAAGTTAGCCCGGTAAAGCAATTCCTTGTCACCCCTGAACGAAACCACGCGGTTTCCTTCGGTTACATCTTCGGCGCCCATGGCGCGCAACTCGTCGGCAAGCACACCCTCCAGTCCGAGGAAGGTTTTGGCCACCATATCAAATTTGTCGGTCATCATGTTCTGCTTATAATCTCGTTGTGGCCGCAAAGTTACGTCAAAATCGGTGAAACGAAAAGCAAAAGCCCGTTTTTCTTATCATTTCCAATTGCTGGTGGGTAAGACGAACACCAAAGTTGCGACAAAAACCCGATAGGTATCGAAAAAATACGTATCTTTGCACAAAATTAGTTATCAATCAAAATATTACTTACTAATAAAAATCAATGGATAAGATTCAAGCAGGAAAATACGTCGAACTCGTATATGAGATTTTTGTCGTTAACGGTGAGGAACAGACCAGTGTGTTCAAGTTCAACGCGGAGCATCCCGATGCCTTTGTGTTCGGAATGGACCTGTCGCTCATCGAGGGATTCCAGAACCACATCATGGGTCTGGAGCAGGGTGAGAAGTTTGACTTCACGTTGCAGCCCCAAGAGGCCTTCGGAATGAAGAACCCCGAACTGATTTACGAGCTCGAGAAGGAGATTTTCCATGTCGACGGCAAGTTTGACGCCGAGAACATCCGTCCCGGTGCCCACGTGCCCATGATGACTCAGGAAGGCATGCGCATCGAGGGCCAGGTTATCAAGGTCACCGACGACAAGGTGTTCATGGACTTCAACCACCAGTTGGCCGGTGAGACCGTGCGCTACAGCGGCTTTGTGCAGCTCGTGCGCGACGCTACCCCCGAGGAGCTCAACCCCAAGCACCATGGTTGCGGCTGCGGCTGTGATGAGTGCGGCGGAGGCGACTGCGGCCACGAGCACGGCGAGGGCTGCGACTGCGGCTGTGGCGGCTGTTAACCCCTCCCTCTCAGACAACAGTGACAAGCTAATGTTAAGACCTTGTTGTTCAGGTTGTTTTTCATGTTGTCAAGGTTGTCTGAAAAAAGAGGCACTGTGCTAAAAAAGTATAATGGGGCAGCGATTAAAGAAATTTTTCTTTAATTAGTATTGCGCATTCTTGAATTATGTGTAATTTTGCCCCGTGTTTTCAAATAGGTAATTTTCAACAACTTAATATTTAACGATTTATTATGGCAAAATTTGATAAGGCTATCTTAGCAGAGAAGTACGGTATCACTGGTGTTACCGAGGTTCTGTACAACCCCAGTTATGAGGTGATGTTCAACGAGGAGATGAAGCCCGGTCTGGAAGGCTTTGACAAAGGTCAGGAGACTGAGCTGGGTGCCATCAACGTGATGACCGGTGTTTACACCGGCCGTTCGCCTAAGGACAAATTCATCGTTGACGATGCCAACAGCCATGACAAGGTGTGGTGGACCACTCCCGGCTATCCCAACGACAACAAGCCCGTTACCGAGGCCACTTGGGCAGCGCTCAAGGACTTGGCTGTAAAGCAGCTGAGCGGCAAGCGCCTGTTTGTGGTTGACGGTTTCTGCGGTGCCAACAAGGACACCCGCATGAAGGTGCGCTTCATCATGGAGGTAGCATGGCAGGCCCACTTCGTGACCAACATGTTCATCCGTCCCCAGAA
>JAEEGF011796470.1_pt1 | contig 15332 bp, 5 predicted proteins | sample 9134171 | NCBI WGS metagenome assembly JAEEGF01 (sample SAMN16246542, study PRJNA631951) | gut metagenome | biome: gut microbiome; feature: rumen; material: AP-attached | host: Bos | place: Iran: Karaj | collected 2018-10 | reverse complement strand
ATGACATTCTCTCTGCACCATAAGGCCGTGACCACCTCGACAAACCTCGACGCGCGGGAGGGCGCGCCGGGGGATGTGTTCACTGCGGATGAGCAGACCGCTGGTCGCGGACGCCTCGACCACCGTTGGCTATCACCGCCAGGCAAGAACCTGATGATGAGCGCCGTCTTCAACGTGGACGGCCTCACACCGGAGCACGTCTCCACCTTCCCGCTCATGGTCGGTCTAGCCGTACGCGACGCCCTTCTCGGCTTCATGCCTCCTCATGCGCCCAGAGTGCTGCTGAAATGGCCCAACGACGTTCTTGCAGACGGCCGAAAAATAGCAGGCATCCTCTGCGAACGCACTGGCGATCGCGTGATTGCGGGCATCGGCGTAAACGTCAACCAGACGGAGTTCAACGAGGAAATCGCCTCTTGCGCCACCTCGCTCGCCCTTCTTCGCGGCAACGACGACATGCGCGTGGAGGCGGTTCGCGACGCCATGCTGGCCGCACTCAATTCGCGTTTCGAGACATGGCTCTCCGGTGGCTTCGCGGCCATGCATGCAGACTACGCCGCTGTGGACGCCCTTCGCGGGCACACCATCACCGTCCGCCAGACGGACGATGACGCCTTCCCTGTTCACGGTCTATGCGACGGCGTTGCTCCAGATGGAACGCTCCTCGTTGCAGGCAAGCCAATCTTCGCAGGCGAAGCCCACATCCTCACAAGCGGCGACATCAACACTTACGCGTGAAACGCGGCAGCGTGGACGCATGCTCAATCCAGCACTCGGTCAAACTCGCCGCCGCCTTCGCCGTTTTCGCCGGCATCGCCTGCATCCACCATCCGCATGGGGCGCACCTTCGGACGCGCGCCGAAAAGCACAGTGCCGAGACGAATCCAGGTGGCACCCTCCTCAACGGCCACGCGGTAGTCGTTCGTCATGCCCATCGACAGGCGAGGCAGCGAAACGCCGAACTCAGTCTCCATCTTGTCGCGCAGTTCGCGCAGACCGGCGAAGACCGGACGCGTCTCTTCAATCTTGTCCGCGGGCGTGAAAGGCGCCATCGTCATGAAGCCTTCGAGCGTGAGGCTGCTGCAGGAAAGTGCGCGCTCGACTGCCACGGGAACGTCAGCGGGACGCATTCCGTCCTTCGAACGCTCGCCGCTCATGTTCACTTCAAGGAGAATATGCGGCCGCGCGCCGACCTCCTGCGCGATCATCTCGATGCGGTCGATGAGCGCAACTGAATCGACCGAATGGAAAGTCGAGAAGAGCGCGAGCGCATGGCGCACCTTGTTCTTCTGGAGGTGTCCGATCAAGTGCCATTCAGGGCCAGACACAGAAAGAGGCTGCTTCCATGCGGCCTCCTGCACCTTGTTCTCGCCAACAATGCCAAGTCCAGCCTCCCACGCCTCACGAACAACCTCGGGGCCGTGTGTTTTGGTGACGGCAACGATTTCGACGTCCTCTGGGCGGCGGCCAGTCTTAGCGCATGCCGCCGCAATGACGGAATTCACCTCTTCAAGTATTTCTGAAAGCGGGCGCATGGTCATACCTTCTTGAGCTCGGCGACTTCGGCCTTGAGCTCCTTGAGCTCGGCGCGCGTCTTCTGCAGCATCTTCGGGGCGAGCGTGATGGCGGCGAAGTCCTTCATCGACATCGCGGGCGCGCCGATCACGTACTTGACCGAACCGTCGAGCGACTGCGGCACGCCGGCCTGCGGACCCACCTGCACGCCGTCCGCGATCTTGATGTGACCGGAGATCCCTGCCTGCGCCCAGATGAGGCAGCCCTGACCGATCTGTGTGGACCCGGCCACGCCCGCCTGCGCGATGATGCCTGAGTAGCCCGCCACCTTCACGTTGTGGCCGATCTGCACGAGATTGTCGATCTTCGTCATCGGGCCAATGTACGTGCGGCCGATGCGCGCGCGGTCGATCGTGGTGTTAGATCCGATCTCCACGCCGTCGCCAAGCTCCACGATGCCGAGCTGCGGGATCTTCTCGATCTTCGGAACGCCATTCTCGAATGTGGTGTTGTAGCCATAGCCGTCGCCGCCCAGGCGCACGCCGCAGTGGAGGATCACGTTACGGCCCACCTTCGTGCCTTCGCGCAAAGTCACCTGCGGATAGAAGTGGCTTCCCGCGCCAACGGTGCATCCCTCCCCGATGAACACCTGCGCCTCGATCACGCAGCCATCGCCGATCTCGCTGCCCTTCTCGATTATCGTGTACGCGCCGATATGCACGCCCTCGCCGAGCTTCACGCTTGGATCTACGATCGCCGTGGGATGCACGCCAGGGGCGCGCACGGGCGGGGGCGGGGCGAAGATAGCGGCGGCGGCCATGCAGGCATGGTTGGGATCGGCCAGGCGGATGATGGAACACGGCGCGCCGAGAGTCCAGTCGGGCGGCAGCAGCACGCACGACGCCTTAGTCTCGGCCACAAGCTTCACGTGCTTTGGGTCCTTGCAGAAGCTAAGGTCGCCCGCGCGCGCCTCTTCAAGGCCCGCGCAAGCGCACAGTTCCACGTCATCCCCTTCAAGGACACCGCCAAGTTTCTCGGCAAGTTCAGATGCTTTCATTTCGCTCCATCTCCTTTGCGGCACTAGTATATCATATTTGGCGCGTCATGCGAACATGGGATGAAAACAAAACGGCCAACCACCCGAAGGCGATTGGCCGCTTCGTTTACGGCTCTAGGCCGGTCATCCGCCGATTACATCTGCGGGAGCTTGGCGAGCTCGGAGAGAAGCTTGTAGTTCTCCTTGAAGCTCGTCTCGGCGCGCTCGAGGGTCTCCTTGGCCTTGTCGGCGCCCACCATCTTCACGAGCTGGCGGAAGCGGTTCTCGCCGCAGTCCTTCGAGAGCGCACGCTCGGCGAAGGAAACGGTGTCCGACTTGTCGGCGGAGTCGAGCGTGAGGCCGTTCTTGCCCTGCGCGGAGACGTCCGGGTTGTAGCGCCACAGCGGGAAGTGGACGGAATCCACGGCCGCCTTCTGATGCGCCGGACCGGTGGCGGTGTTGAGACCCTGCTCAATGCAGTGCGCGTAGGCGATGATGATCGCCGGGCCGTTGTAGTTCTCGGCCTCGTTGAACGCCTTCACGGTGGCCGCGGGATTCGCGCCCATAGAGACGTACGCCACGTACACGTTCTTGTACTGCATCTGCATGAGGCCGAGGTTCTTCTTGGCCTGCTGCTTGCCGGAGGCGGCGAACTTGGCGATCGCGCCGATAGGCGTGGACTTGGAGGCCTGGCCGCCGGTGTTGGAGTACACCTCGGTGTCGAGCACGAGCACCTTCACGTTCTTGCCGGAGGCGAGCACGTGGTCGAGACCGCCGTAGCCGATGTCGTAGGCCCAGCCGTCGCCGCCGAGGATCCACACGCTCTTGCGAACGAGGTTGTCGGCAACAGCGAGGAGCTGTCCGCAAAGGGCGCAGCCCGCTTCCTTGCCGGCCTTGAGGTAGCCCTTGAGCTCCTTCACGAGCGCACGCATCTGCTCCACGCCCTCGCCCTTGGCGTCGTACTGGTCGACGGCCTTGATCTTCTCGAGGCACGCCTTCATCTCGGCGGGAGTCTTCTCGTTGGCGATGGCCTTCTCGACGAGCTCCATGGCGAAGCCGTAGAGCTTGTCGGCCGAAACGCGCATGCCGAGGCCGAACTGGGCGTTGTCCTCGAAGAGCGAGTTCGACCACGCAGGGCCCTTGCCGTCAGCGCGCTGGCAGTACGGGGTGGTGGGCAGGTTGCCGCCGTAGATGGACGAGCAGCCTGTCGCGTTCGCGATGAGCAGACGGTCGCCGCAGATCTGGGTGAGCAGCTTGACGTAGGGCGTCTCGCCGCAGCCCGCGCACGCGCCGGAGAACTCGAAGAGCGGGCGCTTGAGCTGACTGTCGAGAATCTGCTTCGTGTCGAGCTTGGCGGGATCCACGTCCGGCAAGCCGAGGAAGAACTTCCAGTTCGCGGCCTCGCTCTTGCGCAGCGGAATCTGCTCCACCATCTTGAGGGCGGGGGCGGGATTGGGAACGGTCTTGCCGTCGGCGTCCTTCTTGTCCTTGGACATCGGGCACTGCACCACGCAGAGCTTGCAGCCCATGCAGTCCTCGGGCGCCACCTGCACGGTGACCTTCGAGCCGAGGGCCTTCATCTTGGGCGTCTTGGCGTCGGCGCTCTTGAACGTCTCGGGAGCGCCTTCGAGCAGCGCGCCGTCATAGACCTTGAGGCGGATCGCGGCGTGCGGGCAGATGATGGAGCACTGGCCGCACTGGATGCACTTCGTGGGATCCCAAGCGGGGATGAACGCCGCAACGTTGCGCTTCTCCCACTGGGTGGTGGCGGTGGGCCACGTGCCGTCGTCGGGGATGGCGGAGACGGGCAGGTCGTTGCCCTTCTGGGCGATCATCTTGGCGGAGACCTTCTTGACGAACTCGGGAGCCTCGTCGGAGACGATCGCGGGCATCTTGATCTTGCCGGCGGGAGCGGCGGGGTACTTGACCTCCTCGATGGCGGCCGAAGCGGCCTCGATGCACTTCCAGTTCATCTCCACGACTTCCTGGCCCTTCTTGGAGTACGCCTTCTCGGCGTAGTCCTTGAGCACCTGGATCGGGTCGAGCTCGGTGCCGTCGGCCTTCGCGAGCTTGATGCCGGAGAGCTTGAAGAACGCGGTCTGGAGCACGGTGTTGGTACGCGTGCCCATGCCGTTCTCGCGGGCGATCTTGGCAGCGTCGATCACGTAGAACTTGAGCTTCTTGTCGATGATGGCCTGCTCCACTTCGTCGGGCATGTTGTCCCAGATCTTGTCAGCCGGGAACGGCGAGGCGAGGAGGAACACGGAGCCGGGCTTGGCGGCCTTGAGCATATCGTACTTCTCGAGGTACGGGAAGCAGTGGCAAGCCGTGAAGTCGGCCGAGTTGATGAAGTAGGGCGAGCGGATCATGTCGCTGCCGAAGCGCAGATGCGAGATCGTCACGCCGCCGGACTTCTTGGAGTCGTACTCGAAGTAGCCCTGCGCGTAGTTCTCGGTGTAGTTGCCAATGATCTTGATGGAGTTCTTGTTCGCGCCCACAGTGCCGTCGGCGCCAAGGCCCCAGAACATGCACTCCTTGCGGTCGCCCTTCGGAACGACGAAGGACTCGTCGCCAAGCAGATAGCGTCCGGAGACATCGTCGACGATGCCCACCACGAAGTGGTCGAGCGGCTGCTCCTTGGTCATGTTCGCGAAGATGCTCGCGCACATCTGAGGCGTGAAGTCCTTCGAGCCGATTCCATAGCGGCCGGCGAGGATCTTAGGATACTTAAAGGAGACGATGCCCTCCTGCTTGGCCTGGCCGATGGCGGCGCACGCGTCGAGGTAGAGCGGATCGCCGATGGCGCCGGGCTCCTTCGTGCGGTCAAGAACCGTGATGCACTTCACGGTCTCGGGAATCGCCTTCACGAAGTCCTTCATGGAGAACGGGCGGTAGAGGTGCACCTTCACGAGGCCGACCTTCTTGCCCTCCTTGACGAGCGCGTCGACCGTCTCGTGGAGCGTGTCGCAGCCAGAGCCCATGGCGATCGCCACGTACTCGGCGTCAGGTGCGCCGACGTAGTCGTAGAGCTTGTACGCGCGGCCGGTGAGCTTGGCGAAGCGGTCCATGTACTCCTGGACGATCTCGGGCGTCTTCACATAGTACTTCTCGCAGCTCTCGCGGCCCTGGAAGTTCATGTCGGGGTTCTGGGCCGTGCCGCGCATCGTGGGATGCTCGGGGTCGAGCGCGCGGCGGCGGAAGTCCTCAACGTACTCCTCGTCGATCATCGCGCGGATCGTCTCCATCGGGATCTCGTCGATCTTCTGGACCTCGTGCGAGGTGCGGAAGCCGTCGAAGAAGTGGAGGAAGGGAACCTTGCTCTTGAGCGTGGCGGCGTGGGCCACCATGGCCATGTCGTGCGCCTCCTGAACGGAGTTGGAGCAGAGCATCGCGAAGCCCGTCTGGCGGCACGCCATAACGTCGCCCTGATCACCGAAGATGCAGAGGCCCTGGCACGCGAGGGAGCGGGCCGAGACATGGAACACGGTGGGAGCGAGCTCGCCCGCGATCTTGTACATGTTGGGGATCATCAGCAGCAGACCCTGCGACGCCGTGAAGGTCGTCGTGAGCGAGCCGGTGGTGAGCGAACCATGCACGGCGCCAGCGGCGCCGCCTTCGCTCTCCATCTCGACGATGGAGGGGATCGAGCCCCAGATGTTCGTCTTCGCATGGGCGGCGAGCTCGTCGCACGTCTCGGCCATCGGCGATGACGGGGTGATGGGGTAGATGGCCGCGACTTCGCTGCACGCGAAGGCGACCTGGGCGGCCGCGGTGTTACCGTCGACCATTATCTTCTTGGCCATTTTCCTGTTGTCCTTCTTCTCTTAGGTGAAAACAAAATCAGGCTTCGGGCTTGGTCTTCCTGAGACCCAGGCCGCGGTCGCCTTCCTTCCACTGGCCGCGGGCCTGAAGCAGGTTTACGCGCTCGAAACGCTTGAGAACGTTGCGCTTTGATGTGATTTTGCTGGTGCCTTTCAGGCTGCGATGCTGACTCATTTCTGCTTCTCCTGTTCGAAAAATGAAATGATATTATAGCATAATGAGGCCACAATGGGCAAGTGGTCTCGTGAAAGAATTTTTGCCGACGCACCGATATCGCCTAGCGGAACAAGAGCGTCGTGCCCAGGCGGTTCACCACGAAGATGCGCCCGCCGCGCGCGTAGCCCCGGTAGTAGCGGTACTTCGTAGCCTCCGGCGTGTCGCCGACCAGGTTGAAGCGCGGTTCCGGACCCTGCCAATCAGCATGGTAGTACGTGACAAGATTGATGACGCCGTCGGGTGCAGTATCCGGTATGACGATCGTGATCGTTCCATCCGCCGCCGTCACGATGCCGCCCTCCACGGCCACCGTGCCGCCGCTTGCCCAAAGTTCGCCGAGCCTCAGCGTGCCCACGCCGGCGCCGTTCGAATCGAGCGCCACCTGCGCATTGCCTGCCGCCTTCAGCGAGGCGGCGGTGACGGCGTAGTCGAGGTCTGCGCCCTTCATCGCGCCGTTTGCGGCGAACGTGAGCGACGCTCCCGCCCCGAGCTCGACCGAAGAAAGCGCCGTCTCGTCGGCGAACACCTTGAGTGCGCCAGCCGTGTCCGCCGGCACGCTCACGTCGGTGGCAGCCGCCTCGGCGCGCGTCGTGTACACGCGCAGGTCGCGGATGTACATCTTCGCCGCAGAACCGCCCGTCGCGCCGATGAAGCCGAGCGTGGCCTTGCCGTCCCAATCGGACGCGCCTGCACCGACGACTGAGGCCAGATCAACCTCCCTCTCAAGAGTCGTGAGAAGAGCGCCCTTGTGCCACACGCGGCCCACAAGCTTGTGGCCGTCCCACATGATCTCCACATTGTAGCCGTCCTTGACGAAGCGGTCGGCCGTGGACGAGAGGTTGCCCTCAGTCGTCTCGAACTTCGTTCCGCCAATCGCCCAGCCGCAGTTCTCCTTCAGGTATAGGTTGAACCAGAACGCCGCGCACGTCGCGTGCCCCCCTGCGGCTCCGGCGAGTGCGCCGCCCAGCCTTTCCGTGTCGCAGAACGCCGCGCCTTGCGCCTCGTTGTGGATGCAGAAGGCGATGCCGTCGGCCCATTCGGTCGAGGCACCGGCGCGCGCCAGGTAGGTGAACGTAACGCGCCAGGGCCGCGCTACGTCAACGCGCTCAGTGAGGAACGCCGATCCGGCCTTGTTCGCCTCGCCGTAGAGGATCCAGAATCCGTTCGCGCCGAGCGCGTCGTAGTCGGCCTGCGCCTGCTCGGTGAAGGTCCACTTTGCGAAGTCGTCTGTCTCAAGCCGCTCAAGCCCGGTCGGAGTGGCCGCGCCGCCTTCAAGAGAGACGACAACCGGACCGTAGATGCGCGCTTCTGAACCGGACGCCACCGCAACGGAGACGGTGTTCTCGACGAGATCGCCTTCTTTCGCCTCTTCGGTCTTCACATGCGTGAAGCGTTCCGTTTCCGTGAAAGTGGACGTCGGGCCGCTGCGCCAGTTCGTCTTCTCGTCAATCGTCGTCCAGTTCACGCCGTCGCGGCTCGCCTCGAGCGTCCAGTACGAAGGACTGCGCGCGGGCGTGGAATCGTTAGCCGTGGTGAAGGAATACGTGGCGACGGGGTTTGCGCTGTCCGCCAGGCGCATCGTTATGACGCAGTACTTGGAGGAGTCGTTCTCGTCGGTGGGCGCGGGCGCTCCAAGGCAGGCCTTGGTCGCGGTGTTTGCATCGAAGAGATTGCCGGGGCCTTCGCCGCCATTCCCGCCCCACGAGTACGTGGAGCTCGTCCAGAACTCGCCCGGCGCAAGGGTCGATGCGTCGACGCCTGTGCTCTTGGCGAGATTCAGGTTCTGGCGCACGCCGTCCTTGTCGTAGAGCGAGAACTCCGAGAGCTGTACGATCGTGTCGCCGTAGGTGCGCTTGACGGTGAAGCGGAAATACTTCTCGTTGAACAACTGGTCGTCCGAAGCCACCTCGGGCAGTACGACGTCGGCCGTGCCGGTGGCTACGCCAACCGTTGCGCTATGCCCCGCCAAAAGACGGTATCCCTGCGCGCCCGAAGCCGCATCGGCCGCCACGAGGAAGCGTCCATTCTTCACCTTCACCTCGCCGGTGAAGTGGTCGCTGCGCGCCACCGTCACGCACGCGCCGCCATCGACGACGAACGTTCCGGAGCCTGCAAGCTCGCCTGCGAAGACGACATTCTTGGACGAATCCACGACGAACGTCGTGCCCGCCTCAAGGGCGATGCCGCCCGCAAGGTCCACATCCTCCGCAGGCGAAAGCGCGAGCGTGCCACCCGCTACCGCAAGCATGCCGTCGAAGGACGCAAGAGCGCCCGTCAGCGCGAGCTTGCCGTCGCCGCCCTTCACGAAGCAGCTAGACGCCTCGCCCGACAGCGTGCCGCCGAATACGAAGTCGGCAACCGCGTCCACCCAGAACTCGCCCTCTCCCAGATCAAGCGCGCCCGAGCCCGAGAGACCCTCCGCATAGGAAAACTCTGGGAACAGCAGCTCCTGCGGCAGTATCTCCCAGTTGGCCCAGCGGTCGAACGTGCCTGTGCCGCCCGCAGTGCGCGCACGGATGAACACGCTCAAGTACTGTCCGCCGCCGTTCTCCCTGAATGCTAGCTCGAACTTGTGCAGTCCGGCAGTATATGCCTTCCAGCCTCCATTGTTGTTGTCTGCGCCCGTCGTCACGCCCGTGTAGTAGTAGTAGCGCTCGCCGTCGATGTAGAGCACCACGCCGTCGTCCGAACGAAAACCAAAGGCATACTCGCCGTCGTAGGGCAGGTAGATGTAGCCCGTCATGCCAACGTGGAAGTTGTCGGCATTGCAGTATTTTCCGAGGAAGCGCCAACCCGAGGTGCACGCTTCGTTGACAGGGTCGGAGCATAGCTTCCCCCAGCCGAAGTCCCATGTGTTGCCGAGGATGGCCGCGTCGCTGTAGAAGTAGTCGCGGAACGCCGGAAGCGTCTGGAAGCTCGTGTACGAGTTGTCTGTTGAATCGAAGAAGTTGAGCGCAAGGCCGCGATAGCCATCGGTGCGCTTGGGCGAAACCGTCACGCGCGCGCCGGAGGCGATGTCGAGCGCGCCGACGTTCGTCGCCTCCACGAGCGCGAGCGTGCCGCCGGAGACCGTGAAGTCCTTGGGGCTGCCCTGGCCGTGGAGCGAATAGACCAGCGTTCCCTCGCCCGCCTTCACGATCTCGCCGTACGTATCGTCAACGGAGAAGGAGCCGGTGAGGTCGCTCGTCGTCTCGGCGGGAACATTGAACACGAGGCGCGGCACGCCGCCGCCCAGCCGAAGCTCGCCCTGCACGTCGGAATCGTCTTCGATCACGGTCTCCCTTCTGCGCGTGGGGAAGAGCTGCGCGTTCGAAAGGAACTCGGCCGTTCCGCCAGGCGGCGTCACCTTGACGCCGATGTCGTTGCCGCCCGTCGCGTCGTAGAAGCCGATGACGATCTCGTGCCAGCCTCTTGCAAGGTTGATCTTCCTGTACGTCGTATTGAACTGATCGTCGTTCCATCCCTGGTCCCTGATGTTGTTGACGACCATCGTGCCGTCGATGAACACGGTTGAACCATCGTCCGATGCGGTAGCGAAGCCGTATGTGCCGCCCTTCTCGATCCAGAGATATCCGCGCCAGATGCCGATCCAGTAGTCCTTCGAGCCGAAGTCGCCGGGGTAGAGCTGGTTCTGGCCATGGACAACGAACGTGCCTCCAAACGCGGATGACATCCCTGTGGCCTCGGCCTCGCGCGACGCCTCGAACGTCTCCATGCGCGCAAGCGTGGAGATGATGTTCTTCCAGTCCTCAAGCGAATTGACGCCGCTGTAGTACTTGCCCAGAAGGCCCCTTCCCGAACTCATCAGCTCGAGCGTCGCGCCAGGGGCCACTACGGGATGGGCGATCGACGCGGCATCCACGGCAAGTGTGCCCTCCTGCACCTCGAACGCACAGCATGTACCAGTCTGAATGAGCTCCGCGCGTCCCGCGCCGATCTTGACGAGCGTCACATTAGGGGCCACCGTACCGGAGAACGATCCGCCAGTGAAGGCGAGACGCGCAGTGGTGCCTTCGGGTGCGGAGATCAGGCCCGCGCCGTTGAGCGCGCCCACGGTGACCGTTGCGCCGCCGTCGATCTCGAACGTTCCGTTCGCCTCGACCGTCAGATCGCCGGAGATAATTCCGTTCGCGCCCACCGCGAGCGTTCCGCCCGAGACGACCGTGCCGAGCGTCGCCTGCGCGGCGGTGAGCACCAGCCGGCCCGCGCCATCCTTGCCGAGATATCCTCCCGGAACAGAGTGGGCGAAGCTCAACGTGTCGCCATCGCGCACATAGAGGATGAGCCGCGCCGCGTTGCCCAAGGCGGGCATTGCATGGTCGAAGTCCCAGCTAAATCCCAGATCGGAGCCGATCTGGAACTGCGCGCTGTCGCGCACGGTTATCGCGCCCGCGTAGTCGTTCGCCGTGCCGCCGAATACGATGCGCCCGTTGTCGCTCACCGCCATCGGACCCGTACCGTGGACGCTTCCGAGGAACGTGAGCGTGGAATTGCTCCACAAGTGCATCTTCATGCCATCTGCGTCCACTGTGACGCCGAACCTCTCGGGGAAGGCCGTGCTCTGGTCGCCGTTGCGAATGTTGCCGTCGTTGAAGTAGAAGTGCGCGGGATCTACCGCGCCCGTCGTCGCGCCGTATGCGTTTGGACAGTTGCGGAAGAAGATCGTCGCGCCGTTGGTGACTACCACGTTGCCAGTGAAGGGATTGTCGCCGCCAAGGCCGAAGACGCCCGGACGCCCGCCCACGACAGTGCGGGGTTCCGTGGCAGCGTCGCTCATCCCGCCTGCAGGCTGGTATACGAAGCCGCTGCCGCCGATCGTGTAGGCCGCGCGCCCGCCGCCGAAATGCGCCTCGGAGCCGTCGAAAGTGATCGTGCCCGTGTAGGTGAAGTGATGGCCCGGATAGGAGCCCACGTAAAGTCCGGGATGGCCCACAAGCGAGAAGGAGACGTCCTTCTTGCTGTTGGCGCAGAAGAGGAGCGAGCCCACGGAATCGGGCGTGATGCGGTCGATGAGCCCCTGCACGTCGATGTCGGCATGGTTGAGGACGAGTTCGCCGCCGTTCACAAGCTTGATCGCGCCCGTCGTGCCGAAGCCGCCCGCCACGTCGCTCTGGAGCATGACGGAATCAACGGTGATGCCGCCAGTGAACGTGCTGTTTGCAAGAAGCACGATCTTGAAGCCATCGCCGGGAAATCCGCTCGCCTCAAGCGCCGTCGGCTTCCCGGAAAGGTCGACGAGCGCATTCTGCACGTTGACGACGCCCTGGTTCTGCACGAACGAATATACTGGCGTCGCCGCCTGGTCGTACGTGATCGTGCCCGTGAATGCGAACGTGCCCGAATAGCCGATCTTGACGTTCGGATGCCCGGTGAGGTCAATGTTGTCGGCAGCGCATTCCGGCGTGATCAGCACCGTGCCCGCGCAGTCTGCGGGGAGCTTCGCGACGAGCGCCTGCACGCCGCCCGCCTCAGAGCACAGCACGGCCGCGCCTGGCGCCACCGAAAGCGTGGTCACCGAAGAGAAGTTCGCAAGCGCGTTGAACTTGCAGGATCCCTCGGAGACGGTGATCGGCCCGGCGTAGTTGAACGCCTCGGCGAAGTTTATGCGGCCCGTGCCGGTCTTGACGATTGCGCCGCCAGGAGAGGCGGAATCGACAGTAAAGAGGTTCTTCACGTCCACAGCAAAGTTGGATGGAACGTCGAACGTCGCGCCGCGCGCACCGACGGTGCAGTATTCGTAGCGGTTTTCGAGGAAGTTGCCGTTCGTCTGCCGCGCCTTCAGCGTGCCGCCGTTGAAGGAGATCGCCTGCGTGCCGGCCATGTTGTTGTTCTGGAAGCGGTTGAGCTCGAGCGTGCCGCCGTTGAGATGGAGAAGTCCGCTCTGCGCATCCGTGTTGCCCGCGTACGTGAACTCGAAGCCGGGGCAGAGGAAATGGCCGTCGTTGATTGTCACCTCGCCGCTGCCGCCATCCGTGGCGATGAGGAACCAGTCGGTGCACACTAGCGAGCCGCCGTTCATGACGAAATTGAACGTGGAGCCACCGGCGAATGCGCCGCGGAACCAGCCGTTCACCGTCATCGCAGCGCCGTCTTCGAGAACGAGGTTCGCCACGCCGCCGTGTGCGAGGTTGAGTCCCTTGTTGAAGAGGGCGGTAGCAGTGCCGTCGGCCGCGCCGGGCGTGCCCACGCGCAGCGTGAAAGTGCCGGCGCTCGTTGCGCCCTCCACGGGCGCATCCTGCGAAGTGAATGCGCCAGATGCGACGTCGAGCGTGGAGGGAAGAACGCCTCCATTCAAGATTATCGTGCCCGTCTGCCCCGTGAAGGCGAACGAGCCGCCATCCACCTTCACCGTGCCCGAGGCGAGATTGAGCATCTTGAGCGCCACGTCGCCAGTGATCGTGGCGGTGCCGCCCTGCGAGAAGGCTGCGGCATCAGTCGGCACGCTGCCGCCAAGCCAGTTGCCGCCTTCGCTCCAGAGTCCATCGCTTCCGCCCCACACGTTCTGGTAGGTGGAGCTCTCCTCCGCGTAGTTCGACCATACCTGGTCTGCAGTGAGGCCGTCGGAGTGGACGCGAATGGCCGCGATGTATCCTGAGAAGAACATGTTTCCGTCGAACCCGCCCGCCGAGCTGCCGTTCTTCACGCCGCCGATGTGGAAGTTGCCGCCAGTGGGGATGTCGAGCGCCGTGTAGGCGTCTTTCGTGATGCGCCTCGCGCCATCCACGTATAGAGCCTCGTTGCCGGAGCCATCGCGCGTGATGACCACGTGGTGCCATACGTCGGCAACCGGCACGCCGTTCCAGCCGATGTTGTTGCCATAGTGCTCGATGGCGTTGCCGTTGTCGGTGCCATAGCGCATTTCCATGCACTTGTTCCCGCTGCCGCGGTATGTCCACGAGAAAAACGTCTCAATGCCCTGCGTCAGCGACGGATTGCATATCCACACTTCGGCCGTCCAGCTGTCAGAGCCTACGACCGTCGCGGGAAGCGCGTCGGAGCACCACATGACGGAATCGGCGTTGCCGTTGAAGAGGACTGCCGGAACGCCATGCGCCGCGCGGGAGAAGACGCCGCCCGCGCCTGCATTGACCGGCACGAAGTTGCCCACCTTGTCGGCTCCCGTCGCCTGGTTAGCCCACACGCCGATGAATCCGCCCTCCGAAACGCCAGTGACGTTCGACATGTTCAAGTCCACCACAAGGCTGCCCGCAATCTCAAGCGCCTCGGCTCTGAGGCAGAACAAGCACATTGCGGCAAACGCCAGAGCGTTCGCCATCGTTGACCTCTTTTTCATGGCAATCTCCTTTTCAGTCGTGCGGACCAAAACGGCCCCCTTTTCAGACTTCCATAATTATACCCTAAACAAGTTTGCAAAAGCAAGCACAGGTTTGCGCGTGACAATGATGTGATAATTGTGGGAATGGCTCGTGGCTCGTGATTCGTGGTTCGTGGGAATTCGTCATTGCAAGACGCGGCCGAATATGATAGGCTATTGAATATGAAAACAACATCTATTCTCGCATCGTTCCTCATCTTCGCATCGATGGGCGCCTCCGCCGCGCTCATGGAAAAAGCTACGCCAGAGTCGCAGGGCGTGTCATCCTCGGCCATCGTCGCCTGGATCGACGCCTGTGAACGGGAGATCGGTCCCGACAACTCCCTGCACGGCTTCGTGATCGTGCGCCATGGCCACGTGATCGCCGAGGGTACATGGGCCCCATACGACACGCTGAACAAGCCGCACATGCTCTACTCGCACTCGAAGAGCTTCACCTCGACGGCAATCGGATTTCTCGTGGACGACGGCAAGCTCGACCTCGACGCGCGCGTCATCTCCTTCTTCCCCGACAAGACCCCGCAGAACCCCTCACTCAACCTCCGCTCCATGCGCGTGCGCGACCTCCTCACGATGAACGTGGGCGCCAGCTACTCCGACGCGGAGAACAAGGATCCCTTCGGCGACTGGGTGAAGGCGTTCCTCGCCAACGACATCGACAAGGAGCCCGGCACCGTATTCAAGTACGACTCAGGCGCCACCCACATGCTTGCAGCAATTGCGGAGCGTGTCTCGGGCATGAAGCTCATGGACTTCCTTAAACTGCGCCTCTTCGACCCCCTCGGCATGACAAGCCCGTGGTCCACTGTCTCCCCCACCGGCATCGCCTGCGGCGGCTGGGGCATGAACATGACAACGCGCGACCTCTCCCGCTTCGGACAGCTCTACCTCGACAAGGGCATGTGGAACGGCCGGCGCATCCTCTCGCGCGAATGGGTGACGGCAGCCACCTCGCGCCAGACGTGGTCCGGCGCGATCGCCGTCACGGGCGAGGACGGCAGCGACTGGCACCAGGGCTACGGCTTCCAGTTCTGGCGCTGCCGCCACAACGCCTTCCGCGCCGACGGAGCGATGGGCCAGTACACGATCGTCATGCCCGACCAGGACGCCGTCGTCTCCATCCATGCCGGACTCGGCAACATGCAGCACGAGATCAACCTCGTGTGGAAGCATCTCCTGCCCGCGTTCGGCCCCTCCGCCCTTCCCGACGACGCCGCGGCCCAGAAGGCGCTCGCCGAGCGCTGCGCCTCGCTCAAGCTCCCGATGCAGAGTGGTTCCGCACCCGCCCCCGCGCTCCCCATCGCCGGCGCCAAGGTCTCGAAGAATCCTCTGGACTTCAAGAACGCCACGATAGAGAAGACTCCGCAGGGCTGGGCGCTCGTGCGGCCTGACGGCTTCCGCTTCGCC
>JAEEGF011716167.1_pt1 | contig 15335 bp, 14 predicted proteins | sample 9134171 | NCBI WGS metagenome assembly JAEEGF01 (sample SAMN16246542, study PRJNA631951) | gut metagenome | biome: gut microbiome; feature: rumen; material: AP-attached | host: Bos | place: Iran: Karaj | collected 2018-10 | reverse complement strand
TCTGACCTGCTGGACCTGGTCGAGTCCCAGAAATCCGGTCGCATCCTGACCGGCACCATCCAGGGCATCGAACAGCTGCCCAACAATCCCGACCACTCTGTGGCAGTCATCTATTATGGGGATTTCAAAGTCGTAATCCCCGTGGAGGAGGCCGTGGAGCTGCCCGCCAATTTCTCCGGCACCAACGGCGACACGGTACGCCAGCTCATGCTCAGCAAGCGGCTGGGTGCCGAGGTGGATTACATCGTCAAGGGCTTGGATCAGAACGCAGGCGTTGCGGTGGCCAGTCGGCTGGAGGCCATGCGAGCCAAGCGGCGTCAGTATTATCTGGGCACAGACCGGGACGGGAATTACCGAATCTGCGAGGGCATCTGCGCCGAAGCGCGCGTCGTCTCATCCATCCGGGCCGGCATCTTTGTAGACCTGTTCGGTCTGGAGGTGTTCATTCCCATCCGGGAGCTGAGCTACCAGAGGCTGCTGGACGCGTCCACCCAGTTCCAGCCCGGCCAGCGCATCCTGGTGAAGATCCTCCGCGTAGATCGTACAGACCGGGATCATCTCAAGGTATCCGCTTCCGTGAAGCAGGCGGGCGCCAACCCCTATGAGCGGGCCCTGCAGAAGTACACCGTCGGAAACAAGTACGTCGGCTCGGTCAGTATGGTGGACGCCACCGGCGTCTTCGTGGCGCTGGACGGCGGCATCGACTGCCTGTGCAGCTATCCCAAGCGGGGCCGCCCGCCCAGAGGCGCCAGGGTCACCGTGCGAATTCTGGGCATCAACCGCGAAACCAACCGAATCTGGGGCGCCATCACCCATGTTGCCCTGGCGAGATAGGAGGTCACGATGAAGAAACTGATCAGTATTTGTCTTGTTCTGGCTACCGTGCTCTGCCTGGTTCTTCCGGCATCTGCCGCGGGGACGGACGAGCCGAAGCTTCCCTTTGTGGATGTTTCGGAGAATGCTTATTACTATAACGCGGTCCGCTGGGCCGTGAAGGAAAAGGTCACATCCGGAACAGATAAGACCCATTTCAGCCCGAATGCCTTTTGCACCCGTGCGCAGGTAGTAACCTTCTTGTGGCGGTCCTTCGGGAGCCCGAAGCCGAAAACGACCTTCAACCCCTTCGATGACGTCAAGAAGTCCGACTACTTCTACGATGCGGTACTGTGGTGTGTGGAGAACAAGATCACCACCGGCGCCTCATCGCATTATTTCGCAACAAATGTGAAATGCACTCGCGGCGAGATCGCTGTGTTCCTGTTTCGTGCGGCTGTGGCCATCGGGAATTGGTCCGACAAGGATATTGCGGACAACAGGGCCGCTCTGAAAGCGTGGGTGCAGGCTTTCCCTAAAATGAAGTTTGACGACGTCAGCTTCACCCGTTATTACGGACAGTCGGTCTATGCCCTGGAAAACTGGGGGCTGGTCACCGGTGTCTCGAATCACCCGCACCTGTTCAAGCCCAATCGGGTCTGCACACGGGCGGAGGTCATCACTATGGTGTACCGCTTCTGGAACTACAACTGGTCGTAAGGAGGTATCCGTATGGCAGAGATGTCCCCGGAGGAACAGCTGCGGCGATCTGAGCTGGCGGCGAAAGCAAGGCAGCTCATTTGTGAGTGCTTCACCGTCCAGGCCGCAGACGACAGCTCCATCACCGCCTACTATTTCGGCTTTTATCTGCAGATATTCTTTTCCGCCCTGCACCCGCTGATTGTGTTCAGTCTGGCACGGAAGCTTCGGGATACCGAGTCTCCCAAGCAGCTGGAAGCCGTTAATGACCTCAACCTGCGCAGCATTCTGGGAACCCATACCATCAACCCTGAGGTGGGCTGCTATGCCTACCGTGCGGTCCACTGGCTGGACACAGAACTGACCCGGGACCGGCTGTTTGAGCTGCTCGGGCGCCTGGCCGGCGAGGCCCAGCGAGGCTATGAACGGCTGCGCGTGTGAGACTGAGTTGCATTTCCCTTGACTTTTCAGTGTAATCAAGTAGAATGATCATGAAGGGATGATGCATTATGAAACGCGTGACCTGGACAATCCTGATTTTGCTTCTCTGCACCATACTGACTCTGACCGCCTGCGTAGGTCCGGCGGATCCGGCTGAGGAGAGCTCGCAATTGCTGTCTTCAGAGGCGGTTCCCCAGACTGAAACAGAAATGACGTCGGGTACAGTGCACACGAGTGATATCGATTTGGATTCCAAACCTGCAGAAAGCACTGCAGCGGTAACCGAGTCCACTGAGCCTGTGACCACTGCTGCCGAGCCCCCGGAACCGGACACAACCGTTCCGCAGTCAGAGCCAAGCAAAGCCCCAGCGGAGTCCGAAAAGCCTGCGCCTGTACAGCCAACAGAGCCAAAACCTACGGAACCAAAGCCGACAGAGCCGAAGCCAACCGCTCCGGCGCCGACTGAACCAACCACGGAACCGCCGCACGTCCACAGCTGGAGCAGCTGGAAGCAGACTAAGGCGGCAACCTGCGGCACTGCCGGCGAAGAGGAACGCGTCTGCTCCGGCTGCGGTGCCAAAGAAACGCGGCCCATTGCCGCGACCGGCAAGCACAGCTGGAAAGAAACGGCGCCCTCCTGCACACAGGACGGGACGAAGACCTGCACGGTCTGCAGCGCCAAGGAAACCATTCCTGCTCTGGGCCACGCTTGGGTCCATCATGAGGAGGAAGGGCACTGGCAGGCGCTGGTTACCTGTTACTGCGGTGCGCAGTTCGGTTCTGTGGATGAATGGGAGGCACATGCCTCCGCCAGCTCCGATCTTGCGTATCTGGATGCCCATGCCGGCTATGAGCTCCACGAGGTTTGGAAGGTCGACAAGCCGGCCCAGGATATCTGTTCCAGGTGTGGAGCCGTGAAGTAGCCCTCAGGGGAACAGCAATCATCGAAGTAAAACTGAATCGCGAATGAGTGAAAGCACGATCTGTAAAAAGGATCGTGCTTTTTCTATGCCCAAAACAAATTCAATTGGAGGATACAGTATGAAAACAAAAGGTATTTCAAGAGTCGTAGCTCTGCTTCTGCTGTTCACGCTTCTGCTCAGCGTATCTCCGCTGACCGAAGTTGCATGGGCAGCCGAGGCGGAGACGGGAGCTGCGGAGTCTGTCCCGCAGGAAACTGCAGCTTCCGAGACGGAAGAGCCGGAAGCTTTGCCCCCTGCGGAGGAAAGCACATCTGAGGAGCAGGAGCCGCAGGAAACCGAAACTCCGGCAATCGCAGCGGAAACCGACGCGCCAGCCGAGACAGAACCGGAGGAACCCACGCCTACAGAGGCGCCGGAGGAGGATCTGACCTGGATGGACGCCGGCTTGCTTCTGCTGGTGAATGGAACGCTTGTTCCCTACAACCCCGCCACAGGGGAGGCCGATCCGAGCGCTGTCGGCGGCGGCAAGCGGGCTGTCCCTTCCGGCATTTACTATTCCGATACCCTTGGCGCCAATGGGAGCGATCTCAACGGCACCTATATCAAATCCGGCGGCCAGTATGACAGCTGGGTCTACGGAAACAACCAATGGTGGCCCTACAGCACAGGCGTGCTGTCGCCCTATACCAACAAGCGGGTCCGCACGGACATGCTGTACTGCAATGACGGCCCATCTCACTATAAGACGGAGTCCGGGGTTCTCGCAATCCCCATCCGGCCGAGCCAGGAGTCCGGCTGGAGTACAGACGTCAATAGCTACGGCAGCTACACCACCCGCTCCACCGGCGTTCCGACTTACAAGAGCGAGTCCCTGTACACCAAGCTGGTACCGAATTATTCTGCCGCGACCTGGACGCAGATCAATCTGATCTACGGTGTTGCCCGAGGGATGGGCGGTATGACAGAATCCGGCAACACCAACATCACCGCGGCTGCCAGCACTCTGATCTCCAATGTGGTCTTCGGCTACATTGGTTTGGGCTCCGATAAGGCCTTCCATGGCAAGCCTGTGATGACCTCAAGCAACGCTGTAAACACACAGATGCTTGAGATTTTGGTTCGGTGTGAGGTCTACTCGAAGGAAAAGGGCCTGACCGGCAGCGCTTCCGGGGATAACACGGTTGCCGCCATCAAAGCAAAGGGCTATACCGCGACGAACACCTCCGGATGGTACGTCAAGTCCGGCACAGCCGCTTCTACCGCAATGGGCTATTTTCAGATCAACCGGAGTCAGTCGAACGGCAACCAGATCTATATCTACGCCACAAACGAAATCACCTTCGACAGCGGCAACACAATTTCCCTGAAGAAGACGACGCTGAACGCCTCCAGCGTTGCTGCCTGTATTCAGAACAACCCGCTCTACACCCTTCAGGGGGCTGTTTATGAGATCCACCAGGGCTCCGCCAACGGAACCGTGGTCGAAACGCTGACCACCAACGCCAACGGCGAGGCTACCGGCACGAAGAAGTACCCTCTGGGGACGAAGCTCTATGCGGTGGAGAAGACAGCACCATCCGGATACCTGCTCAATACGACCCCCGTGGAGCTGACCGTCTCTTCCGGCAGCAACGTGTTCAATGTGTCGGACACGCCCACCTTTGACCCCAACAGCCTGGTCATCACGAAAACCGGAGACGACAGCGTGCGGATTGCGGGTGCGGTGTTCAAGGTCGAGTTTTTCGCCTCCAATTGGGCGGACTCCACCAAGCTGCTGAAAACTTGGTATTTCCAGTCCAACGCCGCCGGAACCGTCCGGCTGACAGAAAGCTTCCTTGCCTCAGGCTACAGCTCTGATTCGATGTTCAAGGTCAATGGCAATGTGGTAATGCCCCTCGGGTGCGTTGTCGTGACAGAGGTCAAAGCTGCGAACGGCTATCTGCTGCCGCAGGGGAACAACGCCAGCGTGTGCATGTTCATCCGGCAAGGCGGCACCAAGACCGCCCAGATGGGCAAGCCGGCAGGCGCCTATTGGGGCGATGCCAGCGCCAATCCGATCAACTCCACCAATCCCAAGGGTATCTATAAAATGGAGAACGACGCTGACCCGAAAACCCTGACCGCAGTGAATACTGAGGTGTTCGGCAAGCCATTTTCCATTCAAAAGGTGGACCCGTCCAACGTCCCGCTGGCAGGCGCCGTCTTCAAAGTGGAATACTTCGACGCTGGCTGGTTTGACTCCACCAAACTGGAACGGGCCTGGTATTTCAAAACCGACAGCAACGGTTACTTCACACTGCAATCCAAGTATCTGGCAGAGGGTTACACCTCCGATACCTTATTCCCCACGAATAAGATTCCGCTTGGCATCATGCGGGTGCAGGAGGTCAAAGCCCCTGACGGATTCCAATTAGTGAGTTTTACCGGAATCTGGCGAATGAAGCAGCACGAGAGCGGATCCTCCGCCGTGGACAGCTACTGGGCTGCCAGTGACGGCAACACGCCCACCACCAGTTACGGCAGTGTGGCCTATGTGCTGGATGCCGACCCCGCTAAGCTCTATGTCTCCAATGCGCCAATTCCCGGCACCATGGAGCTCCAGAAAATCGCAGAGAACGGCGACGTGAAGGACTACTGCTTCAAGCTGTATCAGTGGTCCGCCAACAAGAGCTGGTACGGCAAGACCGACAGCAATGGCAAGCTCTACGTGACCGATGACAGCTACAGTGCCAGTGGGACCAAGGTCTACACCTTTGAAGGTCTGACCGACGGCACCTACACCCTGCTGGAGGTCCTGTCCCTGCATGGCAAGGACAACGTCTGGCCGGAGAGCATCCGCATCACCGTCAGCAACAACGGCGCGGCCAAGTATGATCGCACCTTCACAGAGGCGGATTTCTCCAAGGATGAGAATGGAGATTGCAGGCTGAACAAGGTTGCGATTACCGGCCTTTCCGGCGGGGGTGTTATGAGCATCACGGTGAAGAACAAGCCCACGACGGTTCCTCTCGAAATCATTAAGACTTCCGAGGACGGGGAGGTAGAGGGCATCAGCTTCAAGGTGGAGCAGTACGAGCCCGGCGTCGGCTGGTGGACCAAGGGTACCTATCAGTCGGACGCCTCCGGCAAAATCCTGTTGGATCCGCTCCCTGCTGGTACCCGTCTCCGTGTGACTGAGATTGTTCCCAAAGACTATATCTGCACCAGTGAGAACCCGCAGACGATTACGCTTTCTGAAACCGATCGGCAGGTCCGCTTCACCAATAAGCCCGTCTCCGAACTGGATCTGATCAAGACCGCAGATGACGGTCATGTCGCCAATATCGACTTCAAGTTCGAAAAGTACGACGCCGCAACGAAAGCGTGGGTGCTGATGGATACCTATCGCACCGATGCGGACGGCAAGATTCATCTTGATGAGCTGAGTGTGGGGATGCGGCTCCGGATCACAGAGATCATCCCGGAGGGCTACCAGACTGAGGCGGCTGTGCAGGAAATCACACTGGTAAGGGGTACCAACACCGTTCATTTCGAGAACCGCAGGATCTTCGGCGACCTCGAGCTGATCAAGGTGGATGAGTCCTACCCCGACACCAGACTGACCGGGGCGGAGTTCACAGTGACGCTGACCAGGCCCGACGGCAGCTCGGAAACGGTTCCCATGCCGGAGCTGCTGAACGATGAGGGCAAGGGCACCGGCGTCTACCGCCTGGAGCACATCGAGTACGGCACCGTCTGCGTGGTGCAGGAGACGAAGGCCCCGGAGGGCTTCCTGCTTTCCGACAAAACCTTCACTGTTACCATTGAAGAAGAGAAAACCTATCAGATCGGCGATCCCGGCTTCGAATGCGTCACCAACCGCGAGAAGTCCGGCATCATCCAGGTTAAGAAGGTCGACACACAGGGCAGAGCAATGCCGGGTGTGTCCTTTTTATTGGAGTTCAGTCTGGACGGAAGGAGCTGGGCGCCTGTGACTTACCGGGAAACTGACTCGGCGGTCACTGTCGGCGGCTGCACGAACGAGCAGCTTTCCAACGGCATTCTGGTTACCGACCGGAACGGCTTGGCAGTCTATCCCGGTCTGGCACTCAGTCTGGGAGATCGCGTCCTGCAGTATCGTCTGACGGAGGTCCAAACCCAGGATGGCATGCAGCTGCTGCCGGAGCCCGCCTTTGAGGGCACCTTGCCCTACAACGGAGCGGAGGCCATCACCGTCACCGCAGTCAACTCTGAGAGCTTCACAATTCCCGAAACCGGCGGCCGCGGTTTTGTCATGACCGGCCTCGGAGTTTTTGCCGCGGGCAGTGCTGCACTGGCCCTGCTTCTGGTGCTGAAGAAGCGCAGGGGGCTGGGCGTATGAGGAAGAAGTGCATGCGTTACTGGAGCCGGGACCGTCCCAAAACGCGGGACACCAAGCAGCGTCATCCCAAGCATCCGAATCCAAACACCAAATCTAAATTCAAACTTATGGAGGTACCTGTCATGAAACATCTCAAGAGAATCTTTGCTCTCTGCCTTGTGCTGGCTCTGAGCCTTATGATCATCCCCGCCGCCTTCGCGGCCACCGTTCCTGAAGCCACCATCGATCCCTCCCGCACCGGCAGCCTGTCGGTTTTCAAGTATGACATCACCAAGGCCGAAGCCGACGGCGTCTGGGACAGCTCCTACGTCTCCACCGGCGTCTATGACGAGTCCGGCGTCAACGCTGTTCTCGGCAATCCCGCCAAGGAGAACATCCTGGGCAACGGCGACGTCTCCTACGGCTATGCCGTGAAGGGTGTGGAATTCACCTATCTCCGCATCGCCGACATCAGCACCTTCTCCCAGACCGTCGTGGAGGACGGCCAGACTGTCAACCGGGTCAGCCTGCTCTACGGCTTCCCCGTGAACAGCACCAGCAGCAAGTTCTTCGAGGCTCTGGGCATCAGCACCCAGCAGAGAGTGGTCGACGCCGACAATACTGTGGATGGCGTTCAGTACTATTACTTCACCTCCGATGTGCTGATTGCTGCACTGGAGTCCTCCATGGAGCACAACGCCGCTGATACTCGCACCGCCCTGGAAAACTATGTGCTCTCCAACGGCGGCACCACCATGCCCGAGACCGACAGCTTCGGCCACACCTACGTAGAGGGCCTGGAGCTCGGCCTTTACCTGGTGGTTGAAACCAAGGTCCCCGAAATGATCACCTGTACCACCACGCCCTTCCTGGCCAGCCTGCCCATGACCACGGTCAACGGCGGCAACGCGGACAACGGCGGCGAGGAGTGGAACTACGACATCACCATTTATCCCAAGAACACCTCCGGCAACCCCGATCTGGAGAAAACTGTCCGGGAGTCCAAGCCCGATACCGGCAAGAACAACGGCAGCACCGATGATATCCACGACGGCTTCGAGCACACCGCCACCGGTTCTGCCGGCGACGTGATGGACTACCAGATTCTTTCCACCCTGCCCACCATCACCAGCAAGGCGACCTACCTCAGCACCTATACCTTCCAGGATGTGCTCTCCAAGGGCATCACCTACAACCGCAGCGACGTGGTCCTGGAGTTCTACCGGGATGCCGACTGCACCGACAAGGTCACCACCTGGCGCCAGACTGACTCTGTGGAGATGTTCCATGTCAGCTATGCCGACGGTGAAAACAGCTCCGAGAGTATGACCATCTCCATGACCGAGGCCGGTCTCAAGGAGATCAACACCTCCAAGCTGGTCTATCCCGCCGACACCATGATCAACTCTGGCTTCAGCGGCTGCACCCTGCGGATCACCTATGCCGCCACCGTCAACTCCGACGCCGATCTGGTGCTGGGCGACGAGGGCAACCCCAACGAAGTCACTCTCACCTGGAAGCGCAGCAACAGCTCCTACTATGATACGCTCCGGGACGACTGCCACGTGTACAGCTATGGCATCGACCTTCTGAAGCAGTTCTCCGACGGAGCCGGCAAGCTGGAGAACGTGGAATTCGTGGTCAAGAATTCCACCGACAACTACTTCGTCCAGGCTCAGTATGACGAGACCGCCAAGGTCTACTACGCCACCGGGCACGCCGAGGCGGAAGCCGACGCCACCCACTTCATCCCCGGCGCTGACGGTCACATCTTCGTCCGCGGTCTGGAGGATGACACCTACACCCTCACTGAGGTGAAGACTGACAACGGCTACAGCCTGCTGAAGAACGACATCGAGATCGTGATCTCTACCGAGGACGGCGAGATCTGCGAGATCTGCGGCGAGGCTCTGAAGGTTGCCTCCGCCACCGTCAATGGCAAGCCCGTCACCATGAACAGCGACGGTGAGTCCGTCCACGCTGTGGTGCCTCTGAGCGTCACCAACATGAAGGGCTTTGATCTGCCCAAGACCGGCGACCGCGGCACCTGGATGTACGGCGTCCTGGGCGCTGCCCTGGTGTCCGCCTCCGGCCTGGCGCTGTTCTTCGCCCTGCGCAAGCGCAAGACCGAGCAGTAAGCATTCCGGCATTCCAAAAGGGAGCTGCCCAACACCGGGCAGCTCCCAACGATAAGAGGAGTCGTGTATGAAACGAAAGATCCTTGCATGGAGCCTGTTTGGGGTTCTGCTTCTGATCGCAGTGGGCGTGATCCTCTATCCGCTGATCAGCAGCTATGTCAATGAGAAGAACCAGGCTATCATCCGCAGCGAGTACATGGAGGAGATCCAGGCGGCAGACGATTCAACGATCCGAAACGCTTGGGCGGAAGCGGAGCAGTATAACGCCAGTCGGAAGCCAATCCGCTACTCCAACGCCGCGGTCAGCGAAGCCGGAGAATCCTATGAGGATTTGCTGAACCTCAAGGGCAACGGCGTCATGGGATATGTGGAGGTCCCCAAAATCAACGTATACCTGCCGATTTACCACGGTACGGACGGTGCGACTCTGGAGCGTGGCGTCGGTCATCTGCTGGGCTCGTCCCTGCCGGTGGGGGGCGAAAGCACCCACTGCGTCCTCACAGGCCATACCGGCATGAGCAATCAGCGGCTGTTTACCGACCTGGAGCAGCTGTCCGAAGGAGACGTGTTTTACCTGCACATCCTGGATCAGGTGCTGGCCTACCAGGTGGACGCGATCAACACCGTGGCCCCCTATGAAACCTCCTTGCTCTGCGAGGTGGAGGGGCGGGACCTCTGCACGCTGATTACCTGTACGCCCTACGGGGTCAACTCCCACCGGCTGCTAGTGCGCGGGACAAGAATTCCCTATGAAGCCGCTGAGGAGATCCGCGTCCGGGAAGAGCCGGTTCCGGAAACGGAGTCGGTCTGGATGCAGCAGTATCTGAAGGGCCTGCTTCTGGGTCTGGGCGGCCTGCTGATCAGTGCCGCTGTCATACTGACTTTCGTTTTGATCCGGAAACGGAGGCGGCGCCATGAAACGTAAGCTTCTGCTGCTGAACGCGGTGCTGCTCCTGGCGGCCGGCTTGCTGATTGCCTTCTATCCCAGGCTCCATCAGCTCCAGACTGATCTGGAAATCGAGGCTGAGGTGCAGAGCTTCTACAGGGACATCTCCCTGCAGGAGCATCGCGAGATGAATCCTTCGGGACATGTCGATCCGGTCTCCATTCCGGCTGAGTCTGGAGATCCGGCGCTTGATCCGGAGCTTCCGTACCGCGCGCTCTACCTGGCTATGCTGGAGCACAACCGGTTCCTCTATGAGAGCGGGCAGAAGAGCCTGTCAGACCCCTGGTCCTACCAGCAGGAGGTCTTTGATCTGTCTCAGTATGGACTGGAGAGCGAGGCTGTGGCGGTCCTTCGGATCGACCGGCTGGATATCGAGCTTCCCGTCTATCTGGGCGCTACCATGGAGCATATGGGCCGCGGCGCCGCCCAGCTCAGCCAAACCAGTATGCCCATCGGCGGCGTCAACACCAATTGCGTCATCGCCGGGCACTGCGGGTGGACAGGAGCTCTCTTTTTCCGCTACCTCTCGAACCTGGAGGTCGGGGACGAGATCGTGCTGACCAACCTGTGGGAGGAGCTCCACTACACCGTCGCAGACATGAAAATCATCAACCCCACAGACGTGGACAAGATCCTGATCCAGGAGGGCCGCGATCTGCTTACCCTCCTGACCTGCCATCCCTACGGTACCGGCGGCCGCTATCGCCTGGTTGTGTACTGTGAACGAAACTATGATTGAAAGGACTGACGATTCAAATGAAAAGATTACTTCCCATGATACTGATCTGCATTCTCCTTGCTTCCTGCCTTGCTTTCCCGGCCTCTGCCAAGGAGGGCACCGAAGGTGACGAGCTGCAGGTGCTGCAGCCGGAGCAGCTGGAGATCCAGCTCGGCGCCGAGCTGGCCGGAGCGCAGTTCTCTCTCAAGACAGACGCCGGGATGTATCCCGGCACCGTCGTGGCGGACGCAAACGGCACCCTGAAGCTGGAGATCGGCGGCAGCAGCTCCTATGTCTTAACCCGGCTGGATGCGGCTTCCGCCGCCCCGGCAGCGGCGGTTCTCACGGACGATCCCACCCAGCCTGTTTCTGAAATGCCCGCCGGAGAGACCGAAACTGCAGCGCCGGAGGAGACCGTTCCTGCAGAGCCCGCGCAGCAGGATAACATCATCCCCACCATGCACATCGTCCTCTTTGCCGGCGGCACGGTGCTGTGCATTGCCTTCCTGGTAATCTCCTTCGTCCTCAAGCGGCGGAGAGCCCGGGATTACTATGAGGAGGATGAGGAAGGCTGACGGGGTGTTTTCTCCAGACTGACTTCAAATTCACGGAAATTAACTACAAGTTATCTATTCACGATTTATTTACAAATTAAATTAACCTATGGTATTGACAAAAGCAAAAAACTGTGCTATTCTTTAACCAAGGAAAGGGAACGCACCCAGGCTTTCGATCCTTCGGAAGAGCTCCCGGAGGCAGACGCATCCACGTGGGATGCGGAATCGTTACGGACCTTGCGCATTGAGCTGGTCCACAATGGTGCCCCTTTCCATCCCGGCCGGAAGACAACAGAACATGACGCCTGTGGGGCAGGACGCTGCCGCCCTCGATGTCGTGATTTGTATGCCTTCCGGCCGGTTTGCTATATTTCAACGAATGGAGATTCCGACCATGAATCATAAAACCAAAAAGAAAGGATTCCAGCCCAGCCGGATGCGCTGCCCCTACTGCGGTGCGCCGGTGGTATACCGCAGTGCGGAGGGCATTTACAAAACCAATCACCTGGATACCATGCTCTATGTCTGTTCCAAGTATCCCAAGTGCGACGCCTATGTTCGGGTCCACGAGGGCACCAAGATCCCCATGGGGAGCCTGGCCAATAAGGAACTGCGAAATCTGCGCCGAACTGCGCACCTGTATTTTGACCAGCTTTATCTGACCGGGCTCATGACCAAGGACGCAGCCTATCAGTGGCTGTCTGACCTGCTCTGCACCCCGCCTTCTGAGGCCCACATCGGGCACCTGGGCGAATACTATTGCAAGGAGGTCATTGCGGCCAGCAAGAAGCTGCTGGAGCAGCGCAAGCAAAAGCAGCACCGTCGCCCCGTCGTATGCGAGGGAGGTGCCGCCTCATGAAGCTGAGTGCTGATCAGCAAAAGCTTGTGGAGGACAATCTCGGTCTGGTGGGCAAGGTCATCCGGGATAAGGTCCGCGGCATCAACCAGATGGGGATCTTTGATTACCACGATTTGTTCCAGATCGGCTGTCTCGGTCTGTGCAAAGCGGTTGCCACAGACAGGGGCGGAAACTTTTCCACCTACGCCTACAGACTGATCTGGAACGAGATCTGTGACGCCCTGGTCTATGCCACGAAGCGGGAGTCAACGGAGCTGCAGATCCTGGATCGCCCCGGAGCCGCGGCAGTGCCGGACCCAATTGAGCAGATCCTCCTCAGAGCAGAGCTCCACACGGGGATCCGAAAAGCCCGGGAGAGTGCAAATCCCAGTACAAGGAAAGGAATTGACGCCCTGCTGCTGATGGCGGAGGGCTATACCTGCGGCGAGATCGGCAGCAGGATGCACGCAGCTCCAAACCTGGTAACCGCCTGGATGGCCAAGGCAAGAAAACACCTGCGCCGGCAGCCTGAGTTGCAGGGCGCGCTGCAGCTGGTGATCGCATGAAACAGAAAAAAACAAAAAGGCTGCTCCCCATACTGATCCCGGTTTCCTGCGCCATCCTGGTGTTGGCTCTGTTCCGCTTCGTCTTCTACCTGGGCTATGTGCCCACGGCATCCATGGAACCGACAATCCACCACGGCAACCTCATCCTCGGCCTGCGTCAGTTTGGGGAACTGCACACCGGAGACATCGTGATCTTCCGCCATGAAGGCCGCACCCTGGTCAAACGCATCGCCGCCGGCCCGGGAGAAACCTACATCCTCAACGGCAGGCCAATTACTGTCCCCGCCGGCCAGTATCTCCTCCTCGGGGACAACGCAGATGATTCTTATGACGCTCGATACTGGGATGATCCATTTGTTCCGGAAAAAGATATGATTGCGATTTTGAAGAGGTAACCATCGGATGGAGTTTCGCGATTACTTGCTGAACACAGCCAAGAGAAGGCGCTATTTGCAGGCGCTCGAAAGGCTCCCTTCTGTCATTGCACAAATGGCAGCGTACGAGGGAATCCGCATTCGAGATTATCTGCTGTCAGTCCGGATGTATACGCCTGGTGGGTTGCAGCTTTCGCTGGAGCATTTTTGGCTAAATAAGAAGGAGCTGCTTGTCCACGTGGAGCAGGCAGAGGAGCAAGGTTGTGAAATCTGCGTCGAAGGCATTACAATCACAATTCGAAGGAATCTGCCTGACGGGAAATACGTCATCGCATTTTACGAACCCACTACGAAGGCAGAATAAAACAATGAGCCTGTTACAAGCCCTCCGGGAAAACAAGATTTGTTCTCTCGGAGGGCTTTTTTCTTTATTCAATTCATCTGCTCGCCCATCTTTTCGGTCAGATCACGATAACTCTTGTCATATTGAGCCTGCGAGATTGCATTCCGGGAAAGGAAGGTTTTCAGCAGTTCGACCTGTCGGAGATAGAGCGTATGGTTCTTTTCTTCCCGGCTCATGTGTTCCCATTCCTGCTGACGCTTGCTGGGTGTATGCAAATCCAATACTTGTCTGTTATCCATGATTGATCCTTCTATCTTTCTTCTGCAAATGCCAGCCATCTGGCGGTGTAACTGCTGAGCGGAAAACGGTTGCCAACGTCATTCTCGGCAAAGGTGTCGCAGATGCGGTACCAGCCGCGCAGCTCATTTCTCAAGCCGGCATCGGTCGAAATTGGCTCTACCCAGACTGAGATGCCGGACTTCAGTTCGTCTCGGCGAAGCACGCTTCTTTGCGGGAGCGATGCCTCAGCATAAGCCGGCGCAGCTACAAACAACTCGCCGGCATCCAGCAATGGAAGCTTTGCCCCGTCAGATCGAAGCAGGCAGCTTGTAGTTGCATCTACCAACAACCAGCCATGTCGTTCGCTCCAGACTGGCATTCCGTTCCGGATGCGCAGTTCTTCCGGCGCAAGGGCCCGGGTTCCTGAATTGCCGTGGGGTTCGTTGGAACGCCCGAGCAAATAATCAGTCGTGACGCCGTAGAGCTCCGCCATGCCGATCAGATTATCCAGCGTCGGCGATTTCTTTCCGCTCTCCCAAGTGCTGAGCGCCGCTGAGCTGACGCAAAGCCGCTCCGCTACCTCAGCAATGGTCAGCTTGTGCATTTGCCGGGCTTCCTTGAATTTCCGTGCCATCGCAGCTTCCTCCTGCATTCAGATGTCTTGATTATACCCCATTCCCAAAGAAATCGCAAGCCGCATTATACATACGCCGAAATACTTTCCGAAAGGGCTTGCATTCATTGGTGAACTCTGCTATAATTCAAATAGAAAGTTACAAGTTTTCCGCTGAGGAAATCACAGTTTCACGTATCACAGTGTCTGAGGAATCCCCTTGGGCACTTTTTGTTTCTTCTGCCCCTTTAGATAGAGGCACATAAACACAGAACGCAAGGACGGCGGTCCGCCTTGCTCTGTCATAAACTTCGGTTTACAAGCGCCAGGAAGAGCTTCGGTTCTTTTTGGCGCTTTTTTCATAGATCGGAGCAAAAGCTCCCCCAACTTTTTTTCTCGGGGCAGCTTGCTCCGTACAAATAGAATCTCAGCAACAGGAGGTATCACATGACCTACGCAGCCGTATCCATTGAGCCCGGCAGCGTGGAGGCCCTGGCGATTACTGCCAGGGAGCTTCGCGTCATGCACTATACCGGGCGCTCCGTTTCCCGCGGCTATGGCAGGGACAAGGTCACAAACTACCGTTCTGGCATCCAGACTGAGCTCGGTGACATTGAGCTCAGCCAATGGCAGGCCTTGATGCGGGACATCATCCGCCGGTCAGGCGAACTGGAGCTGCTGGAGCAGCTCACGGAATGGGAGCTGGAAACGACTCCCTGGATCCACACACGGAAGGACGCCGAGCAGC
>JAEEGF010631246.1_pt1 | contig 15335 bp, 18 predicted proteins | sample 9134171 | NCBI WGS metagenome assembly JAEEGF01 (sample SAMN16246542, study PRJNA631951) | gut metagenome | biome: gut microbiome; feature: rumen; material: AP-attached | host: Bos | place: Iran: Karaj | collected 2018-10 | reverse complement strand
ACCATCTTGCCCTTCGCATAGCCTGGGTGCACGCTGATGCCCTTGATGCTGATCTTGGCCGAGGCAGCGTTGAAGTTCTCGAATTCCAGCTCGCCCACGTCGCCGCCGTCCATCGTGTACGCCCACTGACAACCGAACTTCTCGACGTCGAAATGGTGGGCACCCATGCCGATTTCCTCGTCGGGGTTGAAGGCGATGCGAATCTTGCCGTGCTTAATCTCCTTGTGCTCCTGCAAGTACACCATAGCCTGCACGATTTCTGCGATGCCGGCCTTGTCGTCAGCACCCAGCAGCGTCGTGCCGTCGGTCACAATCAGGTCTTCGCCCACGTGCTGCAGCAGTTCGGGGAATTTCTTCGGCGACATGATAATGTTATCGGAGAGCAGTATGTCGCTTCCGTCGTAGTTCCTGACTATCTGGGGCTTGATGTCCGCTCCCGAGCAGTCGGGACTCGTGTCGTAGTGCGAAATGAAACCTATCACGGGCACGTCGTCCTTCGTGTTCGCCTTCAGCGTGGCATACAGATAGCCTTGCTCGTCCAGCTCCACATCGTCCAGACCCTCGCGTTCCAATTCCTTTTTCAGGTATTCGGCAAACACCAGCTGTTTGCTCGTGCTGGGCACCGTCGTACTCTCTTCGCTCGACTGCGTGTCGAACTTCGTATAGTTCAAAAATCGTTCAGTAATATCCATATTTTTATTTACTTTTTACTTATTGGGGACAAAAGTAGTAAAAAAAATCGGACTGACCAAACATCAGCCCGACTTTCTTTTATATTAATGTGAGTTTAGTCTGAAGAATGCTGTCAGCGTTTCCGACTTGTTGTCGTATGAGTCGTAGGCTGTCACCTCTACCCGGTATTCTGAATGGGGTTTCAGACGGGCTATCTTATACGAGAGTTGCTTGGGCATGTCAGTGGTCAAATAGAACTGCGAGAACATAAAGTTATCCTCGATCAGCATGTCGTCCTTCCACACGCGGATGTTGTAGCGGAACACGCAATCGTTGTCGGTTGCTTGTGGGAAGGTGGCACAGACACCGTCACAGCAAGCTGTTATCCTAATCTTTGCTCCGTCGTCGAAGGCGGGTGCCGGTAACCCGTCGCGTAAAGCAACGTTGCCGGGATTGTCGTCAGCATCGCGGATGTCAGCATACTGGAACTGGCTGCCGTCGAAGGGCGCCTTCAGCACCCAGCGGTGTTCGGGGGCAATCTCGACATCTCTGTAAGTGTCGTAGCGGCGTATCTCAATATCGCCGTTAGACAGTTCCTCAAGAATCATTCCCTCGGTCACGTAGGCATATTTCTCGGGATGGACGCCGGCATCGACGGCACCAGGATAAATCTCCGAATAAGTAGTGCTCGACGTGTTGATGACGGTGTAGTAGTTGTTGCGTTCACTCTGCGGATTGGTACCCTGATGGATGCTGCGTGGGTCGCCCAGGGGGTAATGGCTGTGCCCGCAGAAGACGACAGCCTGCGGGTATTTGTTGAGCACAGGGTTCAGCACCTTCATGGCCCATGCTTCGTTTTCGTATTCAACCCACGTGCCGAGGCAAGTCCAGCGCAGCGGGACATGTGTGAAGACAAAAATGGGCTTCCCCGGAGCGTCTTTGACAGCCTGTTCCAGATAGCCTTCCAGTATGTCTGTCGATGCCGGCGGATAGGCCTCTGAGCCGTTGTCGGCGTTGCCGATGTCGTTGTTGGCAGTACCGAGGTCGCTGATGGTGATGAATGGGTACCCCTTGATGAGGACATACTGATGGAGCGGGTAGGGCTGGTTACCGTTAAACGCCTTCAGACCGTCGCTGTAGTTTGCAAGCCCACGGCTGTCGAAGTTGTCGTGGTTGCCCGTCATGAACAGGAAACGGTCCACAGGATGGAGGATGTTCTGTCCACTGCCGAAAAACTGCACGAACTCTTCATACTCGCCAGTGGTGCCATTCTCGGTCAGATCGCCCACCACAACCATCGCGTCCAGTCTGCCGTGTCCGGTCAGATGGCGCAATGCCTGCGGAACCTTCACCTCATATCCTTCGCCCGAAAAGTTGCCTACATGCGTGTCGGAAATGACTGCAAAGACCAGACGCCCATCCTGCTTTACCATTGGCGCCGCTTGCCTGTAGGCCATATCTCGCTGTACACGTTCCTCGTTGTCAGTCGAGCAACATGTCAGCAGCAGCGCTGCCATGAACCATGCAATATGTCTGATGACGTCCGTCATTGTCTTATAGGCTTTACAAGAATTCGTTTAGTAAGTAGCTTTTTGCTTTGCAAAGATAGAAAAAAACACCCGTATTGCAATGTCGAAAACGGGTTTTAACTTTGGTTAACTTTTTTTATAATACATATCCTCTGTGCCAAACTCTGCGCCCTCTGCGGCTCTGCGCGAGGGGTAAAAACCTGTTCTCTGTGCCCAACTCCGTGCCCTCTGTGACTCCGCGTGAGGATAAAACCCTGTTCTCTGTGTCCAACTCCGTGTCCTCTGTGACTCCATGTGAGGATAAAACCCTGCCTCTCGGCGTGAGTGTATCACGGGGTTGTCCCCATGATAGATGAATCCGGGCAAGTGTTCGGATTCTTCCTGTTTTTGATAGATTTTGATTCAGATTTTGAAAAAAACGCCAAAAATATTTGGATTGTAACTAAAAAATAGTTACATTTGCAGTCGAAAAGAAGAACTAATAAGATGGGAACTAAAGAAAAACTACGCGAAAGATTTCTGAAAATGCCTTCAGACTTTACTTTCGAAGAGATGCAGCGCCTATTGGAAGGCTATGGCTACGAAAAGAGTAACAAAGGCCGAACTTCAGGTTCGCGTATTATCTTCAAAAACGGTGATAAGCGTCCCATCATGTTGCATAAGCCACACCCGGGCAATATCGTGAAAGGATATGCCATGAAACAGGTGTTGGATGAATTACGTGAAGCAGGTTTAATCAAAAAATAGGAGGTAAGAATTATGAATACAATGACGTACAAAGGATATTTAGGTTCAGTGTCCTACAGCGAAAAAGACCAGGTGTTTTTCGGCAAGATTGAGGGCATCAACGGATTGGTGAACTTCGAAGGCGAGAGCGTGAAGGAACTGACGGAGGCCTTCCACGAGGCCGTAGACGATTATCTGGCCTATTGCGAAGACGAGGGGATTTCACCCGATAAGAGTTATACGGGCGTGCTGAACGTACGGCTTACTCCTGCCATCCACCGTCAGATAGCCATGCTTGCCCTTCAAGCAGGACTTTCCATCAATGCATACATCAAAGACGCATTGGAGCAGAAAGTGGAGGCTTCTGTAGCAGTATAACAAAAACTAACCCTATAAACCCAAAGAATCCGAGCACTTGCCCGGATTCTTTTTCTGTTCTACCTCTTTTATCATACATATCCTCTGTGCCCAACTCCGTGTCCTCTGTGACTCCGTGTGAGAATAAAAAACCTGCGGGACATTACATCTCCCGCTCTCCTTCTCTCCTTAGAATAAGTCTCACGTAGTAGTCCAGTCCGAAGATGCTGCCCACCAGCAGGAAGGCCTGCGCCACATACACCAGCAGTCCGTTCGACACGTCGTCAATCACCACCACCTGGTAAGCCACAAGTGCAATGCTGCTCACAATCAGCAGCACTGCACAAGAGTATTGAGAGATCAAAAAGCCCTGTTTCATAGCTTACATCATCATATAGGCGGTGGCTCCACCACTCAGCGCACCAATCAGCACATCGATGGCCCACCGTGCAATCTTAAGCCAAAAATTCAACTTCACATTCATGATTTTGATTAATTTTGAATTAGATTTTGATTAATTTTGAGGCCTTTAGGCCGACCCCAAAGTTCAAAAAGGAAAGCGCCCGAAGGCGCTAACCTTTTACGCTCCCGTGCCGAAGTCATCGTCGTCGTTGCCGCCGCCGCTGTCACCCGAACCGCTCTGCGAACCGCCACTCTGCGAACCGCTGTTGCCGGAGTTACCGCTGTTTCCGCTGTCGCCGGAACCGCTCTGCGAGCTACCGCCGGAGTTGCCTCCGTCGCCTCCGTGCGACTCCTTCCACTCAGCCACTGCGGTGGCGATGGGCTTCAGCGTCTGCATCTTCTTCTCCTTGCCGTTGACGGTTACGGTCACGGTGTCGATGATGTTACGCAGCTCCAGCGTACAGCGGTTCTTGAACTGCGGACCGCACAGGTTGTCCAGCTTGGTAGAATCGGGCAGGAAACGGATGTGAATGGCCTTCACGATGTCGTTCGGGTTCAGTCCGTCCATTGCTGCGATGTTCAACACTGCGGCATCCTTGGCCACCTCGGCGGTGGGGTAGAAGGTACCCAGGCTTCCCAGCTGTACAGGCACACCCTGCGCCACCAGTTCGGGCAGACAGTCGGTAATCTGGAGCAGCACGCCCTCGACGATCGAACGCCCGTAGATCGAGCCGTGATCCACCATGTGCTGTGCGAAACCGCGCAACGAAAGGGTCTTCTGCGTGTCTACCTCGGGGTAGTACTTACCGTAGCCTGCATTCGTGCTAATCTTGTTCTTTCTCAGGTTAATACCCAATGCAATTTTTTCTACTGCCATAATTTTTAATAGTTTTAATTGTTAGTAATTTAGTTTGTTAATTTAGTTTGTTAGTTAATTTAGTTTTGGTTGAACTTCGTTCGAGACTGCTTTCGCTCGGCATAACATGCTAGCCTGGTTCTGCTCTCGCTTAATCGCAGCCTTGTTTAGTTTAGTTTTTGTGTCGCTCTCCGGGACTGCGCGCTCGCCTCATTGATTGACGTTGCAAAGTTACGAATTTTTTCGCACCTTTGCAAAAAAAACCGCCAAAAACCACCATTTTTGACACCCCTTTTTTACCCCTATTTTGCACGAAAATAACCCGCTACTACTAAGCGGCCCGCCAGGTAGTAGTAGGTTCCGGACCCGCCGGAGGGGCAAAAAACGTTACGACGTTACGCGTTACGCGTTACGTTTTGGCGATTTTTAAAATTTGAGAAGAATAAGCAATCCTATATATAATATATATATTATATTATAGGATTGATAAATTATTATTGAATCCTTTTTCTATTCATTCATCGTCGCTGCCATTTTCAACCTTCTTGCCCATCAGACCAAAAAATTTTGGGAAAACGTAACGCGTAACATCGTAACGCGTAACGTTTCAATTATACGAACTTTTGTAGCAAAGCTTTTGGTGGTTTACATGTTTTTCACTACCTTTGCAAAAAATAGCTAAAGCGAATTACATATGAAACCTGCAAAGATTTTCCAACACTATGTCTGGCTCGTCAACACGTTACGCCAGTATAAGCGACTCACGCTCGAAGAGATCAACGACCTGTGGGTCAGGAACGAAGTGATTGGCGGCAGCCCGCTGAATCGCGCCCGCAGGTGAAGAATACCTGCAGACGCTTATTTTGGCGATGAAAACCAACAGACGTGTGGGAATCGTATATCAGCGCTTTGGCTCAGAAAGCAGTGAACGAACGGTGTCGCCCTATGCGCTGAAGTTGTTCCATCGTCGTTGGTATCTGCTGGCCTTTACAGGCAGACACATAGCTACTTTTTCACTGGACCGTATGCATTCCGTGGTGCTCTCCGACGAGACTTTCGAGATGCCTGCTGACTTCTCACCACAGGCCTATTTCTCAGAGTATTTTGGTGTCACGACGGATGAAACTCCTCTGGCTCATATTGTCATTCGCGTTTCTGGCTGGGCTCCGGATTATATCCGCACCTTGCCCCTGCACCATACGCAGCGCGAGATTTCGCATAACGAAAAGTATACAGAATTCTCGTTCGACATCCGTCCTACAGCAGATTTCATTGGCGAACTAATGTCATATGGCGATAGCCTCGAAGTCATTGAACCTGCCGACCTGCGTCTTAAAATCTGTGAAAATCTAAAAGAAATTACTAATAAATATTAAAGCCAAAAGGGGTGCTGCGACTTTTGCAACACCCCCCTCCGTACATTTGCTGCCGATAACATGATTGTCGAACTAAAATGTAAATGTTATGGCTGGAATTTATTTTTTCTTTGTGATGACGGTTGCCCTCGGCAGCCTGGTGGATTGTTATATGAAGGCTCTGAACAACAAGGAGGTTTGGTAATGGAAAAGGTAGTTGACTGGATTATGACCAACCTCTTTCAGTTGGCAGAATATGTTTGTGGCAAGTGCTCGTTCCTCGTGGACGAACCTGCCACCCCTCAGGGTGTCGCACCCACCATCCGTTTCTCGAATGAAGATAAGATGGTAGAAGGGGAATTGTTTAAATAAAATTAGAAGTAGACGAAGATGAAGATGACAATTAAAGATTTGGACGATGGGAGCGCCGTATTAAGAAACAATCATAATGAACAGAGCAAAAGTTGAAAAGAAGTGAGCATTATTACCAAAAACTTTTGGAATTGTAGAATTTAGTTTGTATCTTTGCAGAAAATATTGCTACCAATGAAGACAGAGAAACAGATTGCAGCGGCTGCAGCGGAATTTGCTGAGCGATGGAAAGGCAGGGGCAACGAGAGGGGCGAGTCACAACCTTTCTGGATTGACCTGCTGACCAATGTCTATGGCATCGATACGCCATCCGATGGCTTCATCATATTCGAAGATCACCACAAAGTAGATGCATCGAACTATATTGACGGGCGTATTCCGTCGACACGCGTGTTGATTGAGCAGAAGTCGAAAGATAAAGACCTCCGGGCTCCTATCCGACAAAGTGACGGCTCGCTGCTGACACCATTCCAGCAGGCCCGCCGCTATGTCGTGGGACTGCCCGTTTCCGAGCATCCGCGCTGGATAGTAACCTGCAATTTCTCTGAATTCCTGGTTTACGATATGGAACAGCCCAATGGCGAACCAGAACAGATTTTGCTGGCGAGCTTGGGCAAGGAATACTATCGCTTGCAGTTCCTGGTCGATGCCAAGAACGAGCACCTGTCGAAAGAGATGCAAGTGTCGATGCAGGCAGGTGAAATCGTTGGTAAGATTTACGAGGCGCTGCTCACGCAGTACAACGACAATTCGCCCGAGGCTCTGCGTTGGCTGAACATCCTGTGTGTGCGCATCGTGTTCTGTCTGTATGCTGAGGATGCAGGTGTGTTTACTCATGATCAGTTCCACGATTTCCTTGTAACCTACGAGGCAAAGGATTTGCGCCGTGCTTTGTGCGACTTGTTCGAGGTGCTGAATACACCTGTTGAAAAGCGCAGCAAATATCTGCAACCCGAATTGCAGGCTTTCCCCTATACCAATGGCGGATTGTTTGAAGAGGAAATCGAGATACCTCAGTTTACAGAGGAACTGAAGCAGACGTTGTTGCAGAATGCCAGTCTCGACTTCGACTGGAGCGAGATTTCGCCCACCATCTTCGGCGCCGTGTTTGAATCGACGCTGAATCCTGAGACCCGTCGCAGCGGTGGCATGCACTATACCTCGATTGAGAATATTCACAAAGTCATTGACCCGTTGTTCCTGAATGACCTGCGTCGTGAGCTTGATGAAATATTGGAAGAGAAAGTCGAGAAGCAAAGAAAGAAGAGGCTGGGCGAGTATCAGATGAAACTCTCGTCGCTGACCTTCCTCGACCCCGCCTGTGGCTCTGGCAATTTCCTGACGGAAACCTTCCTTTCGTTGCGTCGCTTAGAGAACGAAGCCATCCGAGAAATGTATCATGGCCAGATGATGATGGGTGAGTTCGTGAATCCCATTAAGGTGAGTATTCAGCAGTTCTATGGCATCGAGATTAACGACTTTGCTGTCACCGTTGCCACTACTGCCCTTTGGATTTCAGAGGCCCAAATGCTTGCTGAGACTGAGAAGATAGTCCGTCAAGACATCGACTTCCTGCCGCTGAAGAGCTACCATAACATCCGCGAGGGCAATGCGCTGAGAATGGAGTGGGATGTGATAGAAGTACCATCGAATATCCCAACGATTCATGCCAAGAATGTCCACCTGATTATTGAGCCAGAGCCTATGGCGGCTGGCGAACCTGCTGTTTATGATGAACTGAATGTTGTAGCTAATCGTTTTGATGGTAACGCAAAACCTGACGTCCAGCGCTATCAAGTTCACTATGACTACATCATCGGTAATCCGCCGTTTGTAGGAGCACGTCTGATGAGTGAAAACCAAAAGCAGGATTTAATAGATATTTTCGGAGCTAAGTGGAAGAATGTAGGCAATTTGGACTATGTCTGCTGTTGGTATAAGAATGCTGCTAATATGATGAAACATAATCCGTCTTGTCGCGCAGCTCTTGTTTCCACAAATAGTATTTGTCAGGGTGAGCAGGTTGCCAATCTTTGGGAGAAACTATTTGAGCAAGGTATCCGAATCAACTTTGCCCATCGCACTTTCCGTTGGGATAGCGAGGCATCTTTGAAGGCACACGTACATTGTGTTATTGTTGGATTCAGCTATCAGCAAAAGACACCTTGTATTATATATGATGGTGACAGAAGGAGTGAAGCAAAGAATATCAATGCATATTTGATAGATGCCCCAGATGTATTTATATATTCTCGGAAGAGTTCTATTTGTGAAGTGCCGGAACTGATGTTTGGCAATATGGCGAACGATGGAGGCTTTTTATGCAATTATTCGTATGAGGACAAAAATGCGATAGTACAACGATATCCCGAATCTGAAATTCTTTTTAAGCGTTTCTTAGGTGCCACCGAGTTCATTAATAAAAAAGAAAGGTGGTGCTTATGGTTGACAGGAGTAAATCCTGCATTAATAAAGAAAGTTCCACCTGTCTATGAAGCTGTAATGGCTGTTCGAGACCTCCGTTTGAAGAGTAATCGTGACGGAACGAGAAAACTTGCTGATACACCAACTCTTTTTGGTGAAATTAGGCAAACAGAGCATAATTATTTGCTAATACCTCGCCATTCTTCTGAAAACAGACGATATATACCGCTAGGCTATTTCGACTACAATTATATTTGTGGTGATGCAAATTTCTTAATTCCTAATGCTACGTTATATCATTTTGGAATTCTTGAAAGCAATGTACATATGGCGTGGATGAGAGCAGTTTGTGGAAGATTGAAGAGTGACTACCGTTACTCAAAGGATGTGGTTTACAACAATTTCCCATGGCCTAATCCGTCTAATGAGCAAAAAGCAAAGATAGAACAGACTGCCCAAGCCATTCTTGATGCTCGTGCTCTCTATCCGGACTCCTCGCTGGCTGATCTCTACGACGAGTTAACTATGCCAGTAGAACTCCGCAAGGCTCATCAGGATAACGACCGCGCTGTGATGCAAGCCTACGGCTTCCCTGTCAAGACGATGACAGAAAGCCAATGTGTGGCAGAGCTGTTCAAATTATACCAAGAATTAACGAAAGAATGATATGACAAATAAGCAAACGATACAACTATTCGAAGATCGCAAGGTGCGCACAGCATGGGATGACGAGAAGGAGAAATGGTATTTCTCCATTGTGGATGTGTGTGAGGTGTTGACAGATAGTAAAGACCCGCAAGCATACTGGAGAAAACTGAAACAGAGACTAAAAGATGAAGGAAATGAAACCGTGACAAATTGTCACGCTTTGAAAATGAAAGCTGCTGACGGAAAAATGCGACTGACTGATGTGGCAGATAGAGAGCAGATGTTTAGACTGATTCAATCCATTCCATCGCCCAAGGCCGAACCTTTCAAGCAATGGATGGCCCAAGTCGCTAGTCAGCGTATCGACCAGATGCAAGACCCTGAACTAAGCATCGACCAGGCTATTGTAGACTATAAACGTTTAGGCTATTCATATAGGTGGATTAACCAACGTATTAAGAGTATTGAAGTTCGCAAGGAACTGACAGACGAGTGGAAACGAACAGGTGTAAAAGAAGGACAGGAATACGCCTCGCTGACGGCTATACGCTATACATACGAACATTAGATTTGAACACAGATTTCGAAGCAATTAAAAATCGACTTAATAGTTTTATCATTTAAAATACACAGCGGAGCCGACCCTATTTGTGTACTAAGATTATTGAAATAAGAAAATGGAATATACTTACAAATACCCAAGACCGGCAGTGACAGCTGACTGCGTGGTGGTAACGAAAGGGGAGAATCCGCAGGTTCTCCTTATCGAGAGAGGTGACGAGCCCTGCAAAGGCTGCTGGGCGTTGCCTGGTGGATTCATGAACATGGACGAGACGACGGAGCAGTGCGCCATTCGTGAATTGGAAGAGGAGACAGGTCTGAAGGTTAGCGAAGTTCATCAGATTGGTGCTTATTCCAAGGTGGATCGCGACCCCAGGGGGCGCACCATAACGGTTGCTTATTTAGCTTTGGTAGAGCATGCGGAGGACGTCAAAGGACGAGACGATGCAGCCAAGGCTCAGTGGTTCCCACTTAACAAGCTGCCCAAGCTGGCCTTCGACCATGAAGAGATAGTGACCGATGCGATGAAGACCTATCTAAGATTAGAATGTGAAGTTCCTTATGAGAACTTTAAAGAAATGGATTTTGCGGAGAAAATTGACGTCATGGTATCAACAATGGCAAATGTGCTGTTAGAAAAGTTCCAGCAGAAGAGTGCTCATGGCTTCATGCTGATGACGTTTGCAGCTGCACGGCTTTTTGCCAATCTGTCAATGTCTCTTGGCGAAATCACAAAGAAACCGCATGAGGTAGTTGATAGTGCCATAGACATGCTGAAGCTGGTTTTCCAGATTGCTTCTTGTGATAAACGGATCGAGATGAGCGAAGAAAAAATAGCAATGCTGAAACAAGAAATGCACGAAATCCAAGTGAAGATAAAGAGAAAGGAACAAGAACTTGTAGGTGTGACATCAAAGCAAAAGAAGGATGGTGATATAAACTAATTCCTAGACTTTATCTTAACATCTGTAAAAATCCTATAGGATTTCCTTAATATTTATAAAACCTTCAGGGGGTGCTGCGAGTTTTGCAACACCCTCTGTCGTAAATTCGCCCCCGGATTGCGAAGGCAGGATGCTATGCCGGAACGACCAGGTGGCTACGTCGAACGTCTACCTAATAAAGTTCAATTAACAATTAAAACTAAAAACAAAGATGAACAAGAAAGAATTTCAAGAAATGATTAGCCTGATGGAACAGTCGGGCTTGGATGTGAAGCTCTGTGACACCCCCGTTCCTTATTTCCCTAGTGGCGTGCCAGCCGGTTTCCCTGAGGCGCCCGACGATTATGACGGAGAGTATGTGATGGTGCCCAAGGATTTCCTGAAGATGTGCGATTATATCGTCAAGGTGCGCGGGTATTCTATGAAGGATGCTGGCATAGAGGATGGTGACGACGTGATGGTGAAATACTGCGACTATTATGACGACGGGGATGTTGTGGTAGCATTGCTAGACGGTGACTCTACGCTAAAAGCGTATTATCGCGACGAGAACGATGAGGCGTGGCTGATGCCCGACAACGACGATTTTCCGCCTTTCCGCGTGTCTGACTACTCGACAGCCTATATTCTGGGTAGGGTGACGGGAGTGAAGAAAAGTGCCCCGCGTACGAAATTCTCGACATTGCGTCGCAGGTTGCAGGAGGCCAAAGAACAACAGCAACGTGTGGTGACCGACCAGATGGTGACAGACGCAGTGACGCAGGTTCTGGCCGATATCAAGAATGGGCGTATGTGGTTTGCAGTCTATAGGGTGTTGGTCGATGTCGGCTATTTGAAGGCTGGCGACTACGAAGGGCTGAAAACCAAGATGGACTTGCTGTTTCCTGATAACGACTTTGCCATCAACCCACGAGACATCAGCCGGATGGATATCCTGTCGTTCAGTAAGAGGGTTTCGCTATGGAACTCGGAGAATGCTCCTGTGACGGGTAAACGCTACAGAGACTATTTGCGGCTGGCGACTGATCTGACGGCATTGCTGAATAGATAAGGGCAAGGGGCCTGTTTTTTGCGCGAAAAACTTTCCAAAACTTTCCAAAACTTTCGCATAACACCCCCAAACTGGCAAAACTTTCACAAAAACTTTCCAAAACTTCCGCACGATGAAGATTTTCCTTCGTCGTGCTTTTTTTTATGCCTAATTTTGCAATGACAAAAGAATTATTAATCCGAGCGGAGTGAGAGTCTTCCGGGAGTGAAAAGCTGCAGCGTTCGACCTCTTCTCACAACACTTGGAATGAGATGAAAGAAATTACAATCAGGGTGCCAGACGACATGGCACAGCTTGTAGAACAGTGGGCGCAGTGGATACCTGAAATGGAAGTGGTGCGCGAAGTGGACAATATGTTGAGTGAGGATGTGCGCGACTTGTGTGCAAGAAAAGCGTTCGATGTGCTTTTGGAGGAAAAGGCCATTCGTCGCCCCAGAGATTATGCATGGATTATGTTGGCCATGGATCAGGAGGTCATCGATGATTTCGAAGGATTCCGATCGCATCAGGATTATATTGACTACCTGAAAGAGATTGGTATTAGTGTGGCTCCCTCGCGTACCACTTTATTTAATATGGAAAACAATACGATGGGCGACTATCCGGATTGGACGTTCCTGGATGAGCCTTCACCAAATGAGGCTTTGAGGAGAAAGAACCTTGTTAAGTTGTTTTTGAGTGCTTACAGAAGGGCAAAAAGAGAAATGTTGAACAAATAGTTGAACAACTCTTTGTAAGTTGAACAGATACTTGAACACGACGAAAAATAGCCATTGAGGGCTGGAAAAGAGTACCTATCTTTGCATCGTCAACGAACGGAAACGGGGTTTGGCACGCGATCTTTGAGCTTCGCTCGAAAATCGGTTTCGCCTCAGCAAATTTTGAAAACGAGTTTTCATTTTGCATTCGGCTCACGCGATCTTTGAAATATTGGACAACAAGAGCCTCCGAGGATCTGGCGAGGATGAGGGGTCTGACTGTGGACCCGAAACCGCTGGAGGATATTCAGAAGGAGTTCGAGAACGAACACGGATCGAGGTTTTTATTTTAAACGATGGGGTGGTTTCAAAACACCTCATCGCGCAATTCATTATTGATAAATTAAAAGAAAGGAAACTGATTATGAAAGCAATTACAATTAGTATGATAAAGGAAATGAGTAACAACAATGACCACACAGAGGGTCAGACCCTTTGTGTGACGAACGATGATGGTGAGCAGCGCATGACGTCGCTGGAGATTGCTGAGCTCACGGGTAAGCCGCATAATGACGTGCTGAAGGCCATCCGCAAGATGGAAGAAGGCTGGCAGAGGGTATGTCAGGGAAATTTTTCCCTCACATCCAGAATCATAAAACAGCCCAATGGTGGAACACGCGAAGTTCCCTGCTATTTGCTCACGAAGACAGAGTGCTTGTACATCGCAACGAAGTTCAACGACGAGGCGCGTGCCCGTCTGGTGCTGCGCTGGAAGCAGCTGGAGAAGGACTGGCTGGAGGCACTGCAGTGGGAACGGTGGAAGGCGCGCTGGTCGCAGATGGAACGCCCACAGGGTCAGCGCCTGCTGGGTGTGTCGGACGAGGAGGTGCTGGACGAGGCTGACGACATTCTGGGTGAGGAGCTGGACGAGCTGAACAGCAGAAGTGACGACTGTTACACACCGACGGAGATTGGCAAACCGTTCGGACTGGAGGGCCGCGACCTGAACTCGTTTCTGGCCGACCAGGGCATCATCCGCTGGGGGCACGGCCAGTGGGAACTGACGAAGCAGTACTTGCACAAGGGGTTGGCGGAGAACCGCCACGTGTACATTCACGGGCGCAACGGTCGTCGCAAGCTGGTGTCGCGACTGGTGTGGACAGAGAAGGGACGCGGATTTGTGCTAGACATGATTAAGTAAACAAGGATTATTTATTAACGAACACGAATTCAACGAAGTTAATTAAACGAATTTAGAACGATGAAGACAAAAATGACGATTAAGGTAGAGACCACGCAGCATGGTTTTGCGCTGGTGGTAGGTAACAAGAGTTGGCTGCTGGACGACGAGCAGCAATTGGCAGAGGCTGTGGTGTTCCGCGTGGCGGAGGGCTGCGAGTCGGACGTGTCGAAGAGGAGAATGCGGAAGTTGCTGAGCATGCTGGCCTATGGCGATAAGCGCGAGCGTAGTGCAGTGCGCAGGGTTATGTCCCGCAGAAATGGCGGAAAGGGCAGAAACTATGACCCCACGCAGAGCCGCAGAAACGAGGGGCCTCAGGAAGAGGTAAGTATTAACTAAAAAAACGAATGATTATTAAGGTAAAGGTCGAAGACGAGACGTGGGCCCGGATGACAACGGGCAAGAGAGTAGAAGGTACGATAGGTCACGACAAGTGGACGGGAGAGAACAACTTCAACGCGTTCAATCGCAAGTCGCGGGAGCCAGGGTACGAGAGACCCAAGGACGAGACGCTGTACGAGACGGCGAGCGGGTGGCTTAAGATGAGCGTGAAGAGGCTGAAGATCTTTGTGAGTGCCAACAAGGGCATGGGGCGCGAGCGCTGCGCTGCGGAGATCCTGATGCAGGCGAAGGAACTGACGGACCACCTGAAACACACGAAGACCATCGATGAAATCATGGACGAGGTCTGACTAACACAAAAAACTAATTAAGATAAGAAATGGAGAAAATAGTAACTATTCAAGAGGTGGGCGCATACTCTGAGCGCCAGTATCAGCGACAGGACGGAACGGCGGAGTACTTCAAGAGCCGCGGGGTAGTGATGAAACACGGTGGTGATGTCGTCTATGGTGAGATGACGGGCGAACTGGCCTCGAAGAACCGCGACACGGTGTACTACCAGCAGCAGCTGTATGTGGTGAAGGGTTTCTGGAAGATGAAGACCTGGGGTGACAACAACGACCGCCACGAGAACGTGTTCTACATCACGGACCTGCAGACGCTTTAACGAACACGAATTATCACGAATGACCCACGAATTTATCATATAATATTAATGGAAAATTACATGGATAATTAATGGAAATTCGTGTTAAAAAAGAAAGATTATTAGATGTTTTGTTATCAAGGAAGTTTCTTTAAACCAACGTTGCCCGTTGACGAGGCCCAGTTTTGGGCGCTCGTCAGGGCAACCAGATGGAACGAGACGATTGACAAATTCCGTGAGACGGGCGACCAGAAGCTGAAGCGCGGTCTGCCTGCGTTTATCTTCCAGTCGACGTTCGACGAGACGGAGTCACCGAAGGGTGTCGTAGGCTGCTGGCGCAAGCAGAGTGCGACGCGACTGACCGGACTCGTGGTGATGGACATCGACCATGTGGAGAATCCGCGTGAAGTATTTGAGCGATGGAAAAGTACACAAAAAGATTGCAACGCCACACTTCGATCTTTAGTCGAAGAACCGTCCCCTTTGTGCACTTTGGGGAGTCTGCTCGTGTA
>JAEEGF010437685.1_pt1 | contig 15335 bp, 10 predicted proteins | sample 9134171 | NCBI WGS metagenome assembly JAEEGF01 (sample SAMN16246542, study PRJNA631951) | gut metagenome | biome: gut microbiome; feature: rumen; material: AP-attached | host: Bos | place: Iran: Karaj | collected 2018-10 | reverse complement strand
AATTATTAGAATAGGCATGGAGATCGGTGAACGTCTTGTGATCGCGCACGGCATGGTCCCACGCTTGCATGCAACTGCGGACATACCATAGATGATGGTGGAATGTCGCCATTTCCATCATGATGGGCCGTTTTAGACCACGGAATACTTCGAACGTAAACTTAGCGCCGTAGTGCCAACGCGCCTCTTCGCCACCGATCACATGGGCACCGTCCAAACCGTCCAAATAGACGAAATCAAAGCCGCATTCATTGACCGCCGTGGAGATTTTGTCCGCAACTTCTGTGAAAAGCGATGTCTCGCCGTCGGGCACGAAACACCCCCAGCATTCCTTCAGATGATAGACGGGCGCCCCTTCCATATGAGTAGCCGGCTCCGTTCCGCATGCGCCACGTTTACATTTCAGCACGGCGTATGGCGCATCCGTCTTGATGGCCGTATATTCGATGAGTTCGTCGTCAATCTGCAACGTCATGCTGCGGCGGATAAAGTAGTCGATGCGCGGCGGCAGATCCGACGGATCCTCCACTAAAGGAATATCCGTCATATCGGTCGTCAAATTGCTGGCCAATGTGTAAGTTCCTTCTTTTGCTAGCCTTGGGTCAGGAACAGGCGTCACCCACGTGCAATTTTTCGCGATGGAGAACGACATCGTATGCAAACCGCAGACGATTCCCGCATCGTTGAACCGTTTTACAAGTTTGCGGACATCTTCATAGCCATTTGGGAAGATGTCCGGCCGTGGACGATAGCTGCCATAGTCCAACGTGCCGTTGAATTCGATGGCCTTAAGACCAAGACGATGGCACAAATCAATCCATTCGTCCGCGTTCTGCGGCGTGGGAGCATTCATGATATTCGAATACGTTGGCAGCTTGCTGTCCAACGCCCATGGCCCGCAATTCGGCGAATGTGGCACGCCCAAAGCTGCGCCGACCATCGCCTTCAACGCCTCTCGCATTTCCGCGAAACTGCACGCCACAAGCCCGGTCTCCGCACCTTCGAAGCCAAATCGCTTGTAGGCCGCCGTCCACAGAAACGACTGCGGTCCAGGCAGATCCTCCACATTCGACTTCAGCCCCAAAGCGATGGATGTCGCCGAAAACGGCTCATCCGCAATATCCTTCAAATCCGTTGGAATGTTGATGAAATCCAGTTCATCGACGTCGCCTTCTACCGACAACACCGTGAACACAACATAGTCCTCTTCAACACGCGCACGGATTTTCGCTGTTGCGACATTTTGTCCGAATGTGTATTCAATCACGCCATCGTCCATTTTGGCCTTTGTCGCGTCCGCTCGCCAACCATTTTTAAGGATATAAGCCGCTGGCGACGCAGGTGACGCGATCAGATGGTCCTGCCCTGTCGCAATGTCATAAAAGCCTGCGTTCGTGCCGTTATCGTTGATGCGCCATTCAAAATGGCGATTTTTGATGCGAATCGTCATGTTTCTTTCTCCCTAATTATTTTGCTCCATTTTCTACAATTTGAAGCCTGTTCCGACAAATTGCGCAATGTCTCTCCCTGTATCATCCGTCACATCGACGTTGACGATGCAGGAACTCCTTCCATTCTTGCGACATATGGCTTTTGCAATCAATTTCCCGCCTTTTGGCGCGCCAAGATAGTTGATGCTGACCTGTTGTGCCACCGTCCCATGGTGCAACTGGTTCGACAGCGCGGCGAAGGCAAAATCCGCCAGCGTGAAAATCGCGCCCCCCATGACGCCGCCCATCGCATTCTTATGCCGGGCGGTCAGCACGAGACTGCTGACCGCATGGACGTCGTCGAGCTCTTCCAACACGATTCCGTTATCGGAAGCAAACCCGTCGTCTTTGAAAAATTCCTTCGCTTCTTCAAGCGTCTTGAATGTTCCCATAATCGTTTCCTTTTACAACTAACCACTAGCCGCGCAGGAGCGCAGCCCTCCCAACCATCATTGTTTTAATCTAATCCAAGAATGAATGTTTCAAGTAAGAGGACAGTATTTTTAGGAGAAAATCACCCACTTGAAGACAACAACAGATAATCTTTCGCATCTCAATTTATGGGTGACACTAGACAATTATCAAATAACAGTCAACAGGACGAATATGCCTCTTATTGTCGTTTTGCAATACTCTCTGAGCGAATAAGTTTTAGCAAAAAGTCATAGGAAATCATAAAAAGTCATATTACTTTTAGGAATTATTATGAATTTTATCGAAAAATACCATAATAATTGATATTTAATACTTTAAAAATTATTTTATTGACCATTTACTATTCTATTTGACATTTATAAAAACTGGTCTATAGTATCATAAACGACAAAATATGAATATTAATACAAATAATAAATGAAATAGGATCATGTCATGGAGGAAAGACCAAACAGACTGTCTCAGATCATCGATGACGGGGGCAAAAAACTCCGGGTCAACAACTGGGCCAACGGATTGTTTTCGCTGAAGAGCGTCGTCGCGCATATCGTGAAGGCATGCATCCCTGAATACATGCCGTTCCCGGTTGAGCTCATAGAGGAGGAATGCTTCGACAGCTTCATCGACACGTCGGGCGCGTGTAATCTGGAAATCGCCAAGACCTTGATGACGAAGAAGCCACTCCCGAACGGCTACATGATGGACTGTGATCTCTTGTTCGAAATTCTACCGCCGAAACATTTGCGCGGCAGCCGGGCGCCGCAGCTTCTCAACATCGAGATGCAAAACGACAGCCGTCTGCTTGACAGATGTATTGGAAGGGGTATGTTATATTCATCTGGAATATATTATACGGAATATGAACAGATTTACAAATATCCGGAGTTCGAGAAGGCGTTGAAGGTGAACTCAGTCTGGATATGTCCCGCTGCGCCTCCGGAGCGGCAGGGGACGGTCCAGAGATTTCGGATGATGCAGGAGAAGATGCCAAATGGCGGTATTCTTCCGCCATCCGACTTCTACGACAAGCTCCGCCTGACGTTCGTGAACGCCGGAGGTGTTGGGGGCCCCGGGCGGCGAGACATATGTGGCTTTGTCTGGGCGCTGACCACGCCGGCCCTGTCGGCTGAGACTAGAAAAACGTTGTTAAAGGAGGCATTTAGAATGGAAATGACACAGGTTGTGGAGAAGCAAATCGATGATTTCGACTGGATGCTTGAATCATATGGGCGCGAACGCTTCGCGGCGGAAAAGAAACAATGCCGTGAAGAAGGTGAGCAAAACGGGTTCAAAAGAGGTGTCAAGATAGGATTTGCGAGAGGAGAGCAAAGCGGATTCGAGAAAGGAGAGCAAAGCGGATTCGAGAAAGGAGAGCAAAGCGGATTCGAGAAAGGAATCGAACAGTCAAAGGAAAACTTCACCCTTAATATGCTGAGATACAATTATCGTCTGGAAGAAATCAGCAAGATGACCGGCTTGAGCATGGAAAGAATCCTCCAAATTGCCAGGGACAATAATCTTGGTAATTTATAATTCATAGCTATATTAGACCGATTATCTGTTCAGTCCTATCATTTTACATCATGCAAATTCACGCCTTGAGCAATTTCGCGTGGTCTTGAAAAATCACCATGCAAATTGTCTTATGAAGACTTTCTATCAAACACCGCATCGCCATTGTCCATAAAAATGACACACATTCTTCCAACCATGAACACTCTTTGCGCCGTCACCGTCTTCTCATTTCTTTCGCTTTTCGGACAGGACGCCAAACGGCCTGCACCCACACAGTTGCAGGCCAATCCACAGAACCGACCGTTCATCGCGGATGAAAAAATCATTTATCGTTCAGCGGAACCAGAAAAAGTCCGAGATTATACACCTGCCTTGCTGGAAGGATTCAATGGACGTTTCATCGCTGCCATCGATCTCGGTGGACCAGGCACAAACATTCTTGATGGTCCGCGAACAAGTAAACCATCCAGCCCAAGCGGTAACCAAGTCCGTGTCTTCCTCTCCGACGACCGGGGCGAAACATGGCGCGACACACCGGCACGACTTCCCATGAAGCACGAAATTCTCTTCAAAGCCGGCGATTTTCTCTACATGATCGGACATGCCAACAAGTTGTTGATCAGCAAAAGTACCGACAACGGCGAAACATGGTCCGAACCAGCCCTGCTCGATGACAAAGCCGTCTGGCATCAAAGCTGCGGTGCAGTCGATCATCACGACGGAAAGATCTTTCTTGCCTATGAGCAGCGCCATCCCAAAGGCCATGTTTGGCCTGGAACCAAGCCTGTCCTGCTTGCCGCCAAAGAAACGGACGATCTCACAAAACGAGAAAATTGGCATTTTTCACAACCATTTGATCCTGACTATCTTCTGACTCTTGGCAATCCCGTCGGCATCAACGTGCTACCACCCAATTTCTATCATTCCCCAAAATCGGCCGGCGGTATTCTGGAGACAAACGTCGTCAGGCCGAAAACAGGTCCGTTCGCAGACAAAGACGGCCATACCGTCGCACTGTTGATGCGCGCCAATACGGGGCATCCCGACATCGGCGCCGTTTTGAAAGGTACAGAAAATCCAGACGGCTCGCTTTCCATCGGCCGATTCGAAGCCGCTGGCGGCATGGAATGGTTTTTCATCCACATTCCAGGAGCCAACATGAAATTCCACCTTGCCTTCGATTCCGTCACCAACCTCTTCTGGCTCGTCCATTCACAGATGGATGGCATCCACCACGACCGAAGCCGCCTCGCACTCTCCTATTCTCCAGATCTCCTCAATTGGACATTCGCGGGACTCGTCGCCGCCGCTCCTTCTTACAACAGCGCACGTCACTACGCCACAATGATCATCAGCGGCGATGACATTTTCATACTCAGCCGTTCCGGTGACGAATTCGCCCACTCCCCCCATGACGGCAACATCACGACATTCCATCGAGTCTTGAATTTCCGCAAGCTCATTTACTGAACAACTGAAAACCGCATGACTCCTATGATTTGAAATCAAAAAACAAACCAGATTTCCGTCTGGATGATTTCTTGATTTTTTACAAATGCTCCTTTATTGTATGATTAATTGTATCTTGAACAGAAAACCTTCTTACCATTAATAAAAAGGAGCAAACCATGTTCGACCTGTCACGCCGTTCATTCTGCAAAACCGTCATCGCATCTGCTGCCGTGTCGGCCTTCAAGCCAGCCAACCTCTTCGCCGCCGATGGAGCGGCCCCGAATCTGCGCTTCGGCGTTGTCAGCGATGTCCATATCACATCATTGGCCAGCACGGACTACTGGGAGAAGACGCTCCGTTGGTTTGACGCCAACAAAGTCGATGCCGTCATGGTTGCCGGAGATATCGCCGACTGGGGCCTTGTCGAACAGCTACAGAATTATGCGACGGCATGGTATAAAGTCTTTCCGAATGATACGGCTGCCGACGGCCGCCATGTCGAAAAGGTCTTCGTCTGCGGCAACCATGATCACGAAGGCTTCTACTATGTCTATCGCGACAAGGAGAAACGCGAGGAAGCCTTCCAGAAATCCATCGTGAAAGACCGCAAGGCCGCATGGGACCTTTGCTTCCATGAAGAGTTCAAGGAAATCTACGCCAAGCAGGTCAAAGGCTACACGTTCATCGGCGGCCATTGGGGCTTCCATCAGAATATCGAAAAGTTCATGGACGAATACAAATCGAAGCTTGATCCAAACCTCCCGTTCTTCTATGCGCAGCATCCGCATCCGAAGGATACCATCTACGGACCGTGGGCATGGGGCCACGACGACGGTGCGTCCACGCGCGCCTTCTCCAAGACGCCAAACGCCATCGTCTTCACTGGCCATTCGCACTATCCGCTGACGGATGAATCCGGCATTTGGCAGGATACGTTCACCTCCATCGGAACAGCCTCCCTCCGTTATATCGGACACCGCTACAACCGCGAAAACAGCGGTTACGGCGGCGGCCCCGTCGAACAGATGCCTCGCATGAAGGACGGCCACAGCAAACATGGCATGCTCGTCTCCGTGTTCGACGATCATATCGACATCGCCCGCCGTGACTTCCAAAACGACGAAAGCCTTGGCGACGACTGGGTCCTCCCGTTGCCGCTCTGCAAAGAGAAGCCTTACGCCATTCCGCCGCGCGCCATCAAAGCACGCGAAAACCTGCCTGTCTTCGATGCCGACGCAGGCAATCTGATCACCGCTGAAGACGTCGATGGAAAGGATCGCCGTGGAACGCCCACGCCGCAGACCGTCGTTACCTTCCCGACGGCGTTGGCGGGCGGCCGCGCCTTCGACTACGAAATCCAAGCCGAACTGAACTATTACGACGTGACGCGCGTCTTCTGCACGAAACGCGTATTCGCTCCGGACTACTTCCGTACCACATCAAAGCTTTCCAAAGAAGGCAAATGCGTTTTCGCGCGCGTCGCAGAAGTGCCCGAACACGTGGATATCCGCTTCGTCGTCACGCCGATTGATTGCTACGGCAACCGCGGCAAATCCATCTACAGCAAGAAGTTCAAACTTGGCGAAGCCAAGAAGTGATTCTTCTTGAAATACTAGCGGCTCTAGAATTTCTGAAATTTCTAGAGCCGTAAATATTTAGCCATAGGCCATAAGCCATAAGCCATAAGCAATGCGATGATCCTCCAATTTTTTATAATTGGAGGATCATCGCATTCCAGGAGGCCTTCGGCAGCGTGAAGACGGCTTTGCCGTCCTTCACGGCGAAATCCGCCAGATCGACAGGCGTGACATTATTCGGATTATCCGCTGTGTTGACGGCTTTCAAGTCGTCGTTGAAGAGCGACTTCCAGTTCTTCAACGATGGCGTTCCACCGAACGCGCGTAGTTCCATGCAGACCTCCATCGGCTCCGTCAGCGAGCGGTTTACGGCGAAAATCATTAACTGCCGTGTCGTTTCATCATATGTGAGAGCGGTAGAAAGCGTGTTGATGCCCTTCCGATGGTCGCTGTCGTAGGCGGGCGTTGTCACAAGTGGTTTAAGCACAATGCCTTTTGCGAGATTGGACGTCAGTAGGAACGGATGGTAGGTGGTCTGCGTCCAGCAACGTCCGTTCGGCTCCGTCATGATCGTGCCGATGACGTTCACAAGTTGCGCCATGCAGGCGATCTTCACACGATCCGCATGGTTCAAAATGGAAATCAACTGGTCACCGACGACCAACGCATCTTCCATCGTATAAACATCTTCGATCATATGCCGCGCAGGAACCCACTTCGGATCGGGGCATGTAGATTCGTTTTCATGATACCACACATTCCATTCGTCCAACGCGATATTCATACGGCGTTTCTGATGTTTGTCCGCCTGCACGGCATCGCAAACGGCTGCCGTGCCTTCCATCATGCCGCTGAGCGTGTCCGCCTCGCCCATGAAATTGGCGCTGTCGCCATTGCGATTGCCAAGATAACAGTGGATGGAGAGATAGTCCGCCAGATGGTAGCACGACTGAAGGGCTTTCCACCGCCACGTCATGTCGCTGAAGCCGTCGGCGATGATATGAATGGTTGGATCCGTCCATTTCATGACTTTTGCGGCCTCCAATGCGATTCGCGCGTATTCGTCGGCCGTCTTCATGCCGATCTGCCATGCGCCGCCCATCTCGTTGCCAAGCCCCCAATATTTGATATTGAAGGGTTCCTCCGCGCCGTTCTTGCGACGCAAATCGCTCCAGTAGGTGCCGCCCGGATGGTTGCAGTATTCCACGAGATTGCGAGCCTCTTCCGGACCGCGCGTGCCAAGATTCACGGCAAGATACGGCTCCGCTCCGATCTTGCGGCACCATGCAACGAATTCATGCAGGCCGAATTGGTTCGTCTCAATCGTCCCCCATGCCAATTCCAGCCGTGTCGGACGGTTTTCTTTCGGGCCGATCGTGTCTTCCCATTTGTAGCCCGAAACGAAATTTCCGCCTGGATAACGGACGAGTCCGAGATTCAGCGGCTTAACCAAATCAATCACATCCTGCCGAAAACCGTCCGCATCCGCCGTCGGATGACCAGGCTCATACATACCTGTATAGATATGGCGTCCAAGATGTTCGATAAGAACGCCGAACATTGTCCGCTCAACGTTACCAATCTGATAATCTTTGTCAACGATAATTTTCGCCTGTTGCATGATTTCTCCTTTACATGGTAAAATTGATGAAAATTTTTAGAAATATACTTGCATCATAAATCCTTTTCAAATTGTGCAAACCGCCGACATGGAACTATATTTCTATACCTATAATTTTTTATCCACTCAAATCAAAACAAAGGAACAAAATCATGCGTGACGGTATCTTTATTTGGGAAGCCCACCGTGGTGGTGGTGGTGGTTACGAAATGCCCGAAAGTTGCAAACTTTCATTCGAATACGGCTGGATGCACGGCGGCCGCCCGGAGGCGGATGTCAATCTCACGTCGGACAACGTGATGGTCTCCCTCCATGACCCCAACCTCAACCGCATCGCCCGCAACCTGCCTGAAAAATACAAGGACAAACCCATCTCGGAAATCAGCTGGGCGGAATTGCAGACCATCGAGATCGGCTGGGATCAATATCCCAATCAGCATGTCGTTTCCATGGAGGATCTTTTCATTCAGCTCCAGAAGGATTCGTCCCGCCATTTGGTCATCGACTACAAACGCGTGCCGATACCGATGCTGGCGGATTTGATCAAGCAGTACAACGTCGGCAAGCAGATCACATTCTCGAGCCACAAACGCGAACTGCTCCGTGAAATGAAAAGCCTCGTGCCCGAAATCCGCACAAAAAACTGGCTCGGCGGTACGCCGGAGCAGATCATGGACAAGTTCCACACCATTCAGTCCGAAGGATTTGAAGGTATCACGGAAGTCCAGCTCCATCTGAACGGCCTCAATCCGGATCTGCCGCTCGGCGGATGGCGCTACGACCTCCCACAGCCGTTCGTGGCCGATGCGCTGACTGCCACAAAGCACTGCGGCATCCTCCTGCAGACGCTTCCGTGGAAGTTCGAACGCGAAGACATCTTCGCCATTCTCGACCTCGGCGTCCGCTCCTTCGCCGTCGATTATCCGCACAAGTTCACGATGGCCTGCGCGGAATATTTCGGCAACAGATGGTAAGTAATTTATTTCTAGGATTCTAGGATTCTAGAAATCTAGGATATTTCTGAAATGCCTTCCCCAAGATTGCTTCTCGCCATTTCGCTCGCGTTTCCACTGATCGCCGCCGCACAGGAGGATTCTGTCTTCAAGACTCCTCTGACGGAAGGTGTCGCCGCGTTGCGCGACGCAGGTTGGAGCATTCCAAAGGAAGGCATAACGGAAGTAGATGGAGCCCTGCAACTTACGGCAGACAATGGGCAACGTCGATACATCACGTTTGACCTGCCTGTCGAAAAAGGCGTGTCGTATGGCGGCAGCATCATGGTCAAATCCATCGATGTCCGCCTTCGCAACAACAACGATCGCGGCGCGACGTTTTTCTTCGGCATGCTCACGGAAGACAAGAAGTGGGTGAACGGCGGCGAATTTCCGCGTGGACCGTTCGGTGAAAAGGAATGGCAGCGCGTCACCATCGGCATGACGCGCACCATGCCGGACAAGGTAAAGTACATCCAGATATGGATTTGCATCGAAGGACAAGGCACCGCCCTTTTCAAAGATCTGGAAGTTCACAAAGTCAGTTTTGATTCCCAATTGACCGTACAAGCGGAAAATAATCCGCCGACGTTCGAATTTGTCAAACCATTGCAAACTACGGGTGCAAAAATCCAGCCGAAGTTGCGCATCTTGCTCAGCCAGAATCCGGATTTTCCTGAAGCCGAGACATTTGCGGAAATGACAACCGCCGATGGCCGATTCACGCTACCATACACGCTAAAGCCCGGTAAATGGTATCTCAAGTCCTGTTGGTGCGGTTTGAGAATCTATCCCGAATCAGCCACTATCTCTTTTACCATTAATAACTTACCAATCGACGCACCGTTGAAGGCCATTCCGGAATTCCAAAGCGGCGTATTCAGCGAAAGGCCGGACATCGTCTTCTCCTTCTATCCACAGCCGCCGCAAACATGCAGCGCCACCATCAACGGCAAGCCGCTCGACATCAAATCACAAGAAGGAAACAATGTCGTCTTCACACCCAAAGAATCTTTGGTTCAAGGGACTTACGATATTGCCGTGACGGCCAACGGCAAGACGGACACGTTCGTCTTCATCAACAAGAATCCAGCCCATCAGTTCACATTCCGAGACGACAACATGCTCTGCATCGATGGCAAGCCGTTTTTTCCAATTGGAACCTATCGTGATCCGTCCGACGACACGACTGTTTTCGATGGCATCCACGAGGCGAATTTCAACGTCACACATTCCTATAAATTCGAAAACAATAAAGTGACGGATGCAGACATGACGCGCTATCTCGACGACTGCCAGAAGAACGGCGTCTATGCCTTCATGGGCATCCCGCGCAGACACTTACAGAGCGAAGATCACCATGCGTTGCAAAAGCATTGCGCCGCTATATACGACCATCCTGGCCTGTTAAGCTTCTATCTTGCAGACGAACCGGAACTTTGGATCAACCGCTATAGCATGAAGGCGGGAGCGGACGCTGTCGGTGTCGCCTGCCCGCATGTTCCGCGAATCCTCCTACTCTGCACGCCGGAACTGAACAATGATGATATCCGCTACATGGGTGACGGCCTGTCGGAAATCCTCTGGCATGATCCCTATCCCGTCCCGCGCGCTCCCATCTCATCCGTGAAAACGACAATGGAAACCATGCGCACAATCTGCCGCGACAAGCAGTCGTTATGGTGCGTCGTCCAAGCCTTTGACTGGGATCAATATGCCGTCAAGAAAAAGAAACCTGAAGATGTAGAGCCGAAAGCGGGTAAGATCCGTTGCATGACGCATTTAGCGCTGTCCGCCAACGTGCAGGGCATCATCTATTACTGGCTGCCCAAAGACCGTTATGACATGCGCAAACACTCCCCTATTCAATGGGCGGAAACGGTCGCTTGCGCACAGGAACTCAACAGTTTATACAAATTTCTCATCGGTCGAAACGCCCCGCAAAACATCACGCTTCCAAACAGCGTTGAATACTGGTGCAGGCAGGCTGAAGACGGCTCATACGCCGTCGGTCTCATCAACACGACGGATAAGGAAGTCTCTTTTGACGTCGATGTCGTCGGTTTTCAGAAACACGTTACGCTTCCGCCATGGGGCGTGGAAGTGCTTAAATAAATGGTAAATGAACCATCAATAATCTCAAAAAGTCATAACAATCATGTCATTCCATACTGAAAATGAACGTGTTGACGCTTTCAAAAAAGCATCCGTCTATCCTGTTGTCACCACGGACTTTTGCGCAGGGCGGAATCCGCTGGACGTCGTCCGTTCGATTCTCGAAGGCGGTGCAAAAGTCGTCCAAATCCGCGAAAAGACCATGTCGGATCGCGATTATCTTGAGCTTCTAAAAGCCGCCCGCAAGCTCACAAATGAATTTCGAGCGTTGCTGATCGCGGACGACCGCCTCGATGCGGCGTTGCTCGCGGATGCCGACGGCGTTCATCTTGGACAAGACGACCTTCCCTGCGCGGAAGCCCGCAAAATCGCTCCCGAACTACTCATTGGCGTCTCCACCCACAATCGTGACGAACTGCTCGCGGCACAACGCGACGGATGCTCATACTTGAATATCGGCCCGATCTTTCCGACAGGAACTAAATCCTTGCCAATGAATCCATTAGGAACGGAGATGTTATCGGAATTGGCACCACAAGTGAAAGTTCCCTTCTCCGTCATGGGCGGCATCAAAATCAGCCATTTAAAGCAGTTGCACAGCCTTGGCTGCCGTCATATCGCCGCAGTGACGGCGTTCACGCAAGCAGAAAATCCCGCTGCCGAAGTCCGTAAATGGATTCAAGAGCTTGAAGACTAGTATTTTTGATTTCTAGTATTCTAGGCTTCTAGTATTCTAGGCTTCTAGAATTTCTAGCGTTTCTAGAATTTCTAGCGTTTCTAGAATTTCTAGCGTTTCTAGAATTTCTAGCGTTTCTAGAATTTCTAGTATTTTCTCCTCCTGCGGGTGTTTCCACGCTTCGCTGATGTTTTTCCTTCATCTCCAAGAAGATGCAATTCCAATTTGACATCTTTCTTAATCACATTCCAACCTTTTTCCGCTAGTTCCAAGCAAGGATACTCCCCTTCGCCCACACGCACATAACCATTGTCTTCCAATGCCCTGAGCAACTTGTCACAAGCCTCCTTGCCTATGTGAAACAACGCTCCATGGAATGGATTCTGCGTCAAATCCTTCCGTTCATCTTCTTCCCCCAGAAGCATTCCAACGATTCTGCGGCGTCCAAACCGACCATCCACCATGCTCACAGCAGACAGAATCTGCATCGCCAGCTGCGCCTCCTGTTCATTAGCCAATCTTCCGACGCCATGCGCATGGCCGCAACGGTCGCAACAACCGCAACGCCAGTCGCCGATTTTTTCGCCGAAATAACCGATGATATATGCCTGACGGCAACGCGTCGTCTTGATATACGTCTGCACGTCTTCAAAACGCTTCCGATCTAGCTGTTCCTTTCTAACTAACGCCTTTTCATCAATTTCCAACTGTTCCTTCTGGCCTTTTTCGCTCAATTTCAAGACGCCTTCCGCATCGCCGACAGACCAACTCAAGACCGTTCCAGAAAGCGCTTCAATCACTTTCTGGACTTGATCAATTCGTAGTCCACAAATATCTGCCAAATCATACACCGTGCCTTGGAACGTGCGTGTTCCACGCTCTGTCACGTATTGGCAAACACGATATGTAAATATCGACCTTTGCGTATTTTGCGCTTCATTCGTCCGTAACAACAAAACAGACGGTTGCAAAAATTTCAGTTCACCGACATCGCCAACTTGCGCGAATTCCCGTTCCAATATGCCCTGCCGTTCCAAAATCCGCGCCGCCGCATTCAGTTGCGCGACATTCTTCGCGTTATCCACATACGGCAACAGCAGATTCGGCATCCAGACAACAGAGCCGTCTGGCCCCATATCCTTTCGCAACAGGCGATGGACGTTCCGCAAAACATCCAACGGCGGATTGTTCACATCCAGCAAAAACTCTTGAATGCGGCGATCCGGAAAGCAGTCCAAGAGAACGCATTCCGCAGGTCCTCCATCCCGTCCCGCACGACCAGCCTCTTGGTAATACGCTTCCAGACTGCCAGGCATGTTGTAGTGGACAACAAGCCGCACATCCGCACGGTCGATGCCCATGCCGAAGGCGTTAGTCGCCGCCAATTGCGGACATTCGTCCTGCAGGAAGTATTCCTGTGCGGCTTTTCGTTCAGAATCCTTCATGCCCGCATGGTACATCCGCAGGCCATAGCCGTCCGACAACGCCTCCGCCTCCTTTCGCGTGGAAACATAAATAATTGTCGGAACCTTCTTGGCCAGAAGCTTTTCCAACACATCGCGCTTTTCCTTCAGCGAACCGCAGTTCACAACTTGGAATGACAAATTCGGCCGCATGAAACCTGTGACCAAATCTCCCATGTTTGGTCGTTTCAGTTGTTCGCGGATGTCTTCCCGCACGTACGGCGTTGCCGTCGCTGTGAACGCACAGACTTGCATGGATTGCAATTCAGGCGTCAAATCCCACAACCGCTGATAGTCCGGCCGGAAATCATGGCCCCACTGGCTGACGCAATGAGCCTCATCGACCACCACCAGATTCGGCGGATGTTTCGCAAGATATGACCGAAATCCTTCCACGCGAAAGCGTTCTGGTGCCACATACACGAATTTCATTTGGCCATGCGTCGCCGCCAAAAGCGCATTGTTCTGCTGTTGCCGCGGCACGGAGCTGTTGATACTGGCAGCGGGAATTCCACGTGCGTTCAAGGCATCCACTTGATCTTTCATCAATGCGATAAGTGGCGAAATGACAAGACCATAGCCATCACGCATCATGATGGGCAACTGATAGCATAGCGACTTGCCCGCGCCCGTCGGCATGACAACGCACAACTCCTCTCCGCCCAATATCCGCCGCACGACTTCTTCCTGCCCAGGCAGGAAGTCGTCATGCCCGAAATATCGTTTCAATGCTTCCCGTAATTCGTCCATCGTCCCCCTGAGGATCTTTATTCAAACAGCGCTTTGACAAACGCCTCCTGATCAAATGGTTGCAGATCATCGACTTGCTCGCCAAGTCCGATGAAACGCACGGGATAACCAAGCTCCTGCTTGATGGCGACCACCACGCCGCCTTTGCCCGTGCCGTCCAACTTCGTCAGAATCAACCCTGTTATAGGGAACAACTTACCAAATTCGCGAGCCTGAATCAAGGCGTTCGTGCCAATGGACGAATCGACCGTCAGCCAAATTTCATGAGGTGCTTCAGGGCATTCCTTTCCGATAATCCGCTTCACTTTCGCCAATTCATCCATTAAATCACGACGCGTATGCTGCCGCCCAGCCGTGTCGATGATGACATAATCGACACCCTTCTGCGTTCCCGAACGAACGGCGTCGAACGCGACTGCCGCCGCATCGCCGCCCTGTTTTCCGCCGACAACTGGAACGCCCAGACGTTCGCCCCAAATCTTCAGTTGCTCCACGCCGGCCGCGCGGAACGTGTCGCCCGCGCCCAAAAGCACGCTCTTCCCTTGCTTCATGAAATAATGCGCAAGTTTCGCCACACTAGTCGTCTTGCCGCTACCGTTCACACCGACCATCATGATGACCGTCGGCCCGTTCGCCGCATGGTTGATTTCCGGCTGTCCGTTTTCGGACAACAGCTTCAGAATCGACTCCTGCGCCACCGCCATGATGTCCTCTCCCGTCTTGATCAAGCCGCGTTCATAGCGGTCTTTCACTTCCGCCACCAGTTTTCCACTAATGTTGACGCCGAGATCCGTGCTGACCAGAGCGGCCTCTAATTCATCGTATGTATCTTGATCCCAAGTCTTTTCGCCGCCGAATATTCCACTGATCCGACGCATTAGCGATGTCTTCGTCTTCTGAAGACCACGCTTGAAAAATTCAAAAATCGAAGCCATTTCAACACTCCTAAAACAAACTTCCGCCGACATAGTCGGCATCGCACTAACGTTAATTAGTTAATTTATACTATATCTGTGATTTTTCAAAATATCTTTCCGCTCTACAGATAATTCTTTGAAAAAACTCTATTCTCAAAAAATCCAGTACCTTCAGAATATCCCAAAACACATTGATTTTGCCTATTCATGATTTATTGTATGCACAAAGCATTTTTAAAACACCGTCACCGACAGGCAAAACATCCTATGTGCGGCATATCAGGCATTTTCCAACAACAATACAATGACAGCCATCTTGTGCAGGTCGAAGC
>JAEEGF010172407.1_pt1 | contig 15336 bp, 13 predicted proteins | sample 9134171 | NCBI WGS metagenome assembly JAEEGF01 (sample SAMN16246542, study PRJNA631951) | gut metagenome | biome: gut microbiome; feature: rumen; material: AP-attached | host: Bos | place: Iran: Karaj | collected 2018-10 | reverse complement strand
TACCCAGTCGCGCTGGTGACCGTTCATGCCATCGGGCACGCGGCGGCATACCTTCGGTGCATCGGGCACGCGGCCGGAGACGAGGTAGGGATTGCGTCCGTAGCTGCCGCAGACCAGGATGTCCTTCGTGCCGTAGAAGATGGTGCAGCCGCCGCCGTCGTTCAGGTTCTTACCGATGGCCAGCCCCTCGGGACGATAGGGCGAGAGTCCGCCGTCGCACCAGGTAATCTCCACCTCGGGCATAGCCACCTTGGGCAGGTTGTCGCGGGCGGGGAAGGTGAACTTCACCTGCTGCGCACTGGGGCACGACTCGGCCATCAGCGGGGTCGAAGAGCCCTGAATCTTGGTGGGATAGCCCAGCTTCAGCGCCTTGAAGGCGGGATGCAGGATGTGGCAGGTCATGTCGCCGAGCGCGCCCGTTCCGAAGTCCCACCAGCCGCGGAAGTTCCAGGGATGGTAGATCTCGTTGTAGTCGCGCATGGGAGCGGGGCCGATGAAGGCATCCCAGTTGAGGGTTGAAGGGGTAGGCTGTACCTCGGTGGGTTTCTCGAGACCCTGAGGCCAGATAGGACGGTCGGTGAAGCAGTCGACGCGGGTTACTTCGCCGATCTCACCGTTCCACAGCCACTCGATTGCCTGGCGGGTGCCGGCGCCTGATGCGCCCTGGTTACCCATCTGGGTTGCTACCTTGTACTTCGCTGCAAGTTTGGTAAGGAGCCTGGCCTCATAAACAGTAAGGGTTAGCGGCTTCTCGCAGTAGACGTGCTTGCCGGCTGCGATTGCCTGGGCGGCGATGATTGCATGGGTATGGTCGGCGGTCGCGATCATCACGGCGTCGGCCTTGTCCAGCATCTCGTCGAACATGACACGGTAGTCATTGTACTTCTTGGCCTGCGGATATCTCTCGAAGATATGGTTCGCATACTTCCAGTCGACATCGCAGAGTCCGATGAAGTTCTCGGTCTCCATCTCGCGGAGGTCAGCTGCTCCACGTCCTCCGATACCTACACCGAGGATGTTGAGCTTGTCGATAGGGGCAACCTTCTTCTTTTTCTTGTTGTCCTTCGGAGTTGCTCCGGCGATGATGATGTTGGGTGCTACTGCCAGTCCGGCAGCCATTGCTGTTCCCTTCTTCAGGAAAGAGCGTCTTGAGATGTCATTACTCATTGTTAAGTGGATTATGTGTTGCTAAAAAAAGTTGTCTTGTTATTCAATCAATAAAAATAGGAATATACTTTCAAAAAAGCAAAAAAAATCCTCTTCCATTAATGAAGAGGATGAAAATAATGTCGCGGACCGCTACAATTCGTCAAAATTGACTTCGGTGAAATGATCGTTTCCTTCCTTGGGTGCCACATCGGCTGAAGCGGGAGTTTCAGGAGCATTTTCCTGAACTGATGGTCCGTTATATTCTGGGATGTCTTTCAATAAGTTATCCTTCATATATTGAATAACTTCTTCAAGACCTTCGCGGAATTTGTCGAAGTCTTCCTTATAGAGGAATATCTTGTGTTTGTCGAAGGAAAAGGAGCCGTCTGCTTCCTGTCTGCGCTTGCTTTCAGTAATCGTAAGATAATAGTCGTTGTTGCCCTTCGTCGTCTTCACGTCGAAGAAGTAGGTCCGCTTTCCGGCCCTGACAGGTTTCGACCATACATCATCGGAATTGCGGTCAGCATAGTTGGGCCGCTCGAAATCGTCTCTGTACATCTAGCGCTTAATAATTTGTTACCTCACAAAAATAAGAAAAATCTGAAATTGTGTGTTATCTTTGCATAAAATTTTGCTTTTGCCATGCTCAACAGAAGAATCCTGCGGATAAAAGCGTTCAAGGTGCTTTTCAGCTACGCCGAGAATCCTTCAATGACCCTCAAGGAAGCCGAGTCACAACTCGAGATTTCATGCGAAGCCACAAGGTCGCTGTATCTCTTCATGCTCGACATCATTCCCTTCCTTACGGCCGAGGCTGCCACCAGGATAGAGAACGCATCCAGGAAGATCCGGCCTACCGAGGCTGAGAAGAACCCGAACATGAAATTCGTGGCTAACGGAATCGCCCCGCTGCTGGAGCAGGATCCTGATTTCCAGAAACTTCTGGCACGCCGCAAGCTTTCCTGGGAGCCTTTCGACGCCTTCATAAGGAATACGTACGATTCCATGAGCCGCAAGGATTATTTCCAGGAATATATGGCTTCCCCTGAGCGCTCCATCAAACAGGATGCCGCCCTGTTCACCAGGATGTTCGAGGAAGAATTCGTGGATTCCGTGGAACTCGCCGGGATCCTGGAAGACCTTTCCATCTGGTGGAATGACGACCTCGCATATGCCCTTACGGTCTGTTGCGACACCATGAAGGAACTCTCCAAAGGCAGGAGATGGGAGCTTCCGCCCCTTTACAGGAGCGAGATGAAACCTTCCAAGTCCGTCGACAGCGACAAGGCCTTCGTCACCAAGCTGCTACGCACCTCGTACACGTGCTATGACAAGTATTTCCCGCTCGTCGCAGCGAGCACTGACCAGTGGACCGAGGACCGTCTCTTCACGACCGACACGGTGCTCATAATCATGGGCCTTGGGGAAGCAAAGGCATTCCCCGAAATGCCGGTCAGGGTGACCATCAACGAGTATGTGGAGATATCGAAGTATTACAGCACTCCGAAGAGCAGTTCCTTCGTGAACGGAATCCTGGACAGGCTGATCAAGAAGCTTGTCAGCGAAGGAGAGATTGTAAAGAAGGAGTTTTTTGATTAGATTTGTAGAAACCAATAGTATTTAACGATGAATATCCTTACCATCACACTGCTGCAGGCTTCCGCAGGCAGCGCCCCTGCTGCCGGAGGCGGCAGTATGTTCTGGATCATGATGATCCTTCTCTTCGTCATCATGTGGGCTTTCATGATCAGGCCGCAGCGCAAGCAACAGAAAGAACTTGAGAAGTTCCGCAACGAACTGAAGAGGGGAGACAAGGTGGTTACCGCCGGTGGAATATACGGTACTGTGGACGAAATCAAGGACAGGTCCGTGCTGATCAAGGTCGACGGGGATGTCAAGCTCAGGGTAGACAAGAATTCCATCGTAAGGGACTATACCGAAGACGCTCCCAAGGCATAGCTCCTCAAGGAGGATCCTGGCATGTGGAAGGACTTGATCCATAGTCTTCCCGGAAGATTCAGGCTGAAAATCGGCGGGAGGGACATCGGAGTTTTCCTGATGTCTCTCTTGCTGGCTTTCGGAATATGGCTCATCCATAACCTTTCACTGCTTTATTCCGACACGATGACGGTGCCGGTGATCGCTGAATGCAACCTCGACGGCCATTCCAATGTGTCGTCGAACTCAAGTTCCATAGCGGCGAGGTGCAGGACCACAGGATTCAACCTACTCAGGAACAAGCACAAGGCAAAGAAGGAAGCCATCCATATCCGTTTCGATTCCAGGGACATGCACCTGAAGGAAGGGGAGATGTTCTACATAACATCCGCTGAACTCGGGAACTATGTCTCAGACATTTTCGGTGAGGGTGTGCAGCTCGAGTCATTCCTCTCCGAGACCGTTCAGTTCCGTTTCCCTTTCGAAAATCACAAGAGGGTTCCCGTGCACGCCGTTTCCGTGGTTTCATTCAAGCCGCAGTATACCGCGATGGCTCCCATCAAGCTCATACCTGATTCGGTGACCATATACGGTGAACCATATCATCTTCAGAATGTCGAGGGGGTGTACACGAGGACCATCGACCTGCCCAACCTCAAGTCCAGCGCGCATGGATCCGTCAAGATCGAGCCCGTGCAGGGTCTTAGGATGTCCGATGTAGAGGTCAACTATTCCCTTGACGTGTCCCGGTTCGTGGAAATATGTACGGAAGTGAACGTTACCGCGAGGAACGTTCCTCCGGGAGTGAAGCTGTCGGTCTTTCCTTCGACAGCCAAGGTGGTCTATAAATGCTCCTTCCCCCTGTCGCATGATCCAAGCGACGTGGTCAGTTTCTTCATCGACTATCACGATTTCGAGAAATCGATCGGGGGGCGTTGCATAGCCCAGTCTTCATCCATTCCCGAAGGTGTCATTGAATATTCGATTGATCCGGAAGTGTTCGATTGTGTGGAGGAGGGAAGGCGATGAAGACGGTTGCGGTCACAGGAGGTATAGGAAGCGGCAAATCTACGGTTTGCTCCTTCCTTTCTGCCAGGGGGATACCGGTCTATGATACGGATTCTGCCGCAAAGAAGCTCTATGTCCGGGACGATTCGCTCCTGGACTCGATCGAGGAGGCTTTCGGTTGCAGCATCAGGTTGGCTGACGGCTCACTGGACAAGGGGAAACTCGCTTCCATCATATTCGATTCTCCTGACAGGATGCGTACCCTCGAAGCTATAGTCCATCCTGCGGTGATGAAGGATTACATCCGCTGGAACGCCATGCAGTCGTCAAGGTTCGAAGACGAAGGTCGCTCGGAGACATTCTTCGGCCATCCTCCTTTCTGTGTCATTGAGTCGGCCATAATCCTGAGCAAGCCTGAGTTCCTTTCTCTTCTTGACAAGGCAGTCCTTGTGGATGCGTCCCTGTCGATCCGTCTCCAGCGGGCCTGCAAAAGGGATGGCGTGGAACCGGAACAGGTCATCAAGCGGATGGCCACACAGAGTTTCGACCTCTCGAAGGTCGATGCAGTAATACGCAACGAGGGAACTGAAGAGGACCTGTCCAAAGAGATTGCTAAGGTCTTCAAGTCTCTCGATTTGGATTAGGAAAATAATATCAAAACATAAATGAATATGGAAACAGATCTTTCAAAAATCCTCTCTATCGCGGGTCAGCACGGGTTGTTCCTGTACCTGGCCCAGGCACGCGGAGGTGCAATCGTCGAATCTCTCTCAGACAAGAAGAGGATGGTGGCCGGCGCCAAGAACCGTATCACGACCCTGGCTGACATCTCAATCTATACGGAAGAAGGCGAGATCAAGCTCCGTGAGGTTTTCCTCAAGATGAAGGACGTTCTCGGAGACAAGGCTGCTCCTACAGCGAAGGCCGATCCCGAGGAGCTTAAGGAACTCTTCGCCAAGGCCGTCCCTGATTATGACGGAGAGCGTTTCTACGTGTCCCACATGAAGAAAGTGGTCGAGTGGTACAACGAACTCAAGGAGTTCGCATCGTTGGAATTCACCGATCCGGATGCTGAACAACCCGGGGAAGATAAGGCTGAATAGTTAGTGAAGTCACTGCAGGTCATAACGTTAGGCTGTTCCAAGAACACCGTTGACACAGAGCGTCTGCTGGCCCGGCTTGATGGAGTGTATACCATCCTCCCGGAAGGCACGCCCGGTCCTGTCGACGTACTGCTTGTGAATACATGCGGTTTCATCGGGGACGCCAAGGAGGAATCGATCCAGGCCGTCCTGTCAGCCGCTGAGCGGAAAAAGGCCGGAGAGATCGGCAGGCTGGTCGTTTTCGGCTGCCTTTCGCAGAGGTATATGTCGCAGCTTCCCGGACTTATCCCGGAAGTGGATTCCTGGTTCGGTGCAAGGGAACAGGACTCACTGGTCGCTTCTCTTGGCGGACGCCCGGCATCTCCTTCCGGCAGGTTCCGCACGGATGGCCACGCATATGCCTACCTGAAGATATCCGAAGGTTGTGACCGCAGGTGTTCTTATTGTGCCATCCCGGGTATCCGCGGGCCGCACCGGTCCGTCCCCATCGAGGACCTGGTAGAGGAAGCGCGTGCCTTGGCCCTTTCCGGAGTCAGGGAGTTGATACTCATAGCCCAGGATACGACTTTTTATGGACTCGATATCTATCACAGGCGGGAGCTCGCCAGGCTAATCCGCAGCCTTTCGGAAATAGAAGGTATCGAATGGATCCGCATCCACTATTCGTATCCTGCCGATTTTCCCGAGGATGTACTGGACGAGATGGCGAATAATCCCAAGGTGTGCAAATATCTTGACATCCCGCTCCAGCACATTTCCGACAAGGTCCTTGACAAGATGCACCGTCATGTGGACGGAGCCTGGACCAGGGAGCTGGTAAGGAAACTCCGGGAGAAGGTGCCGGGAGTCGTCCTGAGGACTACGATGATAGTAGGTCATCCCGGGGAGGGCAAGAGGGATTTCGAAGAGTTGCTTGAATTCGTCCGCGAAGCCCGTTTCGAGCGGTTGGGTGCGTTCATGTACTCAGAGGAAGAAGGTACGTTCGGAGCGCTGAATTACAGGGACAGGATTCCTCGTCACGAAAAGCAGAGAAGGCTCTCTGAACTCATGAGTCTGCAGGGAGAGATATCCCTTGCATATAACGAATCCAGGGTCGCCACTACCGAAAGGGTATTGGTCGATGATTATGCCGACGGCGTCCTGGTATGCAGGAGCCAGGGCGAGAGTCCTGAGGTCGACGGTGAGATAATCGTACGTTATGAGCCGTCTTTCTTCGGAGGATTGACGCCGGAAATGCTTCTCGGCAAGTTTCTTGAAGTTAAGATTACGGGGGCCGATGAATATGACCTCATCGCTGAACCCGTTAAATGAGATAAACAAATGAAAAGAACTTCGCTTAAAGGAATTGCGTTGGTGTCGGCACTGCTGGCACTGGCGTCTTGTGCCCCTCAGGCTTTCATCATCAGGCCTGAGATGAGGGGCGCTTCTAAGTCCGGCCTTAACCTGGGCGGGAAATCCATGGCCGTAGTCTATATTACGGGAAACGACGATAATTGCAATGCATTCAATGCTTCCGCCGCCTCCGGATTCGCTTCCCGGCTTGAGGAAGATTATTACGGAGGCAACCAGGAGATAGAATTGTTCAAGATGCCTGCGGTGCCCGGTGCTGACTATTCCGCCAAGGATACTCTGGTCAATCTCGTACTGGAGTCCGGCAAGGATGTGGTGTTCCTGTTCGACATACCCGAACTCGGGGCTCCCATCGTTGGGAATCCCACTTCCACGATATCCAGGAAAGCCTCTCCGGATTCCGCATATACGACGAGTGTCGCCATGAACTTTTCTACCAAGGTCTATGTCTATGATTCCATGAACAAGGACGACAAGGTCCTTGGCTACACCGGAAGCAAATCCCTCTCCACGGATGTGTTGCATGGCAGGGATGCGGACAAGCAGAAGATTGCCATGGCCTCCCTCAAGAGCATTCCGAAGATGGCCGAGAAGGCCGGCTCCCTGGCAGCCAATACTTTCACCTCCACCTGGACCCAGGACAGTTTCATGGTCATCTACTATGACGGAGCCGAAAGGGCTTGGAACGATGCCGCCAGCCATGCATATTCATTCGAGTGGGACAAGGCTATCGAGAAGTGGCTGACCCTGGTCGGAAGCAAGAGTGCCGAGAAGAGGGCATGTGCGGCATACGATATCGCTTTGGGATGCTTCATGTCCGGACAACCTGACCTGGCCATAGAATGGCTCGACCGCTCCGATAAGGAGATGCCTATCAATATCGCAAGAGACCTGAGGAAGAAGATAAAGCAGTATACCGGACGCTGATGGAAGAATTCGATGTCATCATAGTCGGCGGTGGGATCACCGGCGCAGGGACTGCAAGGGATTGTGCCTTGAGAGGGCTCAGGGTGCTGCTGATCGAACGCCATGACATCGCTACCGGTGCGACCGGAAGGAATCACGGCCTCCTCCACAGCGGCGCACGCTATGCCGTGACCGACAGGGAATCCGCTTCCGAGTGCATAAAGGAGAATATGATCCTGAAGAAGATCGCACGCCATTGCGTGGACGAGACTTCGGGATTGTTCATCACGTTGCCTGAGGATGACCTGGGCTACCAGGCGACATTCGTCAAGGCCTGCAACGCGGCCGGTATCAAGGCCGAGGTTATGGATCCCAAGGAGGCCATCAGGCTTGAACCTTCTGTCAATCCTTCCATCATAGGCGCGGTGCGGGTGCCCGACGGATCTGTCGACCCGTTCAGGCTTTGTGCGGCCAACATGGTGGACGCCAAACTGCACGGAGCCAAGGTGCTGGTGTATTCAGAAGTGGTTTCCTTCATAAAGGATGGCGATACCGTAAAGGGTGTCAAGGTCCTGGACCACAAGACCGGTCTTGTGACGGATTATTATGCTCCCGTGACTGTCAATGCCGGTGGAATATGGGGCCATAACATCGCTTTGATGGCAGGCGCCAATGTCGGAATGTTCCCGGCCAAGGGAGCCTTGCTCATATTCGCCCACAGGGTCAACGGCGTCGTCATAAACCGCTGCCGTAAGCCTGCCAATGCCGATATCCTCGTCCCGGGGGACACTGTCTGCATCATCGGAACGACATCTACCAAGGTACCTTACGAGGAATGCGACCATATAGCTGTCACCCCTGACGAAGTTGACCTCCTGCTTACGGAGGGCGCCAAACTGGCTCCTTGCCTGGCAGAGACCAGGATCCTGAGGGCATATGCCGGTGTGAGGCCGCTGGTCTCCGCAGACAACGATCCTTCCGGCAGGAATATCAGCAGGGGAATAGTCTGCCTGGACCATGAAACCCGCGACGGAATCAAGGGCTTCGTGACAATCACTGGCGGCAAGCTCATGACATACAGGCTTATGGCGGAGATGGCCACGGATGCCGTGTGCCGCAAGCTTGGCCTTGAAGCGGCGTGCACAACCGCTTCCACTCCCTTGCCGGGTTCTGAGCCGGGTGGTCTGGAAAAGATCGCAAGGAAGATATGGGAAATGCCGACGACAGCACAGAAAGCCTCCGTAGGACGCTTCGGCTCCCGTGCCGCCGAATTGGATTTCGACGATGACAAGGGGAGCCTGGTCTGCGAGTGCGAACAGGTTTCGATGGGAGAAGTCGATGCAGCAATAGCCAACCTGGAGGTCAACAACCTTGTCGACTTGCGCCGCAGGACCCGTTTCGGCATGGGGACATGCCAGGGTGAGCTTTGCGCCTGCAGGGCGGCCGGAAGGCTGGCGAGGGCCCAGGACTGTGTTTCCAAGGCTCGTGGCGACCTGAAGTCTTTCATCGGGGAAAGGTGGAAAGGAATGTATCCCGTGGCGTGGGGTGAGACCCTCCGGGAGAGTTCCTATACACAATGGGTTTACAATGAAGTCCTTGGCCTGAATGAAGAGATATGAAATTTGATACCATCATAGTAGGAGGAGGTCTTTCTTCCCTGGTTTGCGGCATCAGGCTGCAGCAGGGCGGCAGGAAATGCCTTATAGTTTCGGCAGGCCAGAATTCCCTGCATTTCTCTTCAGGCACGTTCGGCCTGTTGGGCAAGCTTCCGGACGGAACCGATGTACTGGAACCGCTAAAGGTAATGTTCTCGCTTCCGGCTTCCCATCCGTATTCGAAGATGGGGACCGACAAGGTGGCTGAATATGTGGCCGCAGTGCCCGGGTTCTTCGCCGGTTGCGGAATAGGGCTTCATCAGGCAGGCGGGGATCAGGACAGCCAGTTCCCCAGGAACGGTTACCGCCTGACTCCAATGGGAACCCTGAAGCCTGCATGGCTGGCGATGGAGGATATCGACCTGCTGTCCACCAAGGATGAATCCCTTGGAAAGGAGGCCTTGATCGTCAATTTCGCCGGCTTCCTGGATTTCAATTCCCGCTTCATCGCGGAAGGTCTTGAAAAGAGGGGGACAGCATGCAGGATTTCCGCCGTGCAGGTCAAGGAAGTGGAGAATCTGAGGAAGAATCCCACTGAGATGAGATCCGTGGGAATCGCACGCCTGATGGATCGTGAAGAGAACTGGAAAGAGTTCGGCCATCTCGTGCAGGGCCTTGTCAAGGGTGCAGACCTTGTGGTGCTTCCCGATGTTTTCGGCCTTGCTGACCATGTCATCGTCCGCTGGTTGCGTGAAATGATTCCGGCCAGGGTGATGTTCGTGGGGACAATGCCTCCGTCCGTTCCCGGAATCAGGGCTCAGATGCTCTTGAAGAAGGCTTTCGAGGCGGCTGGCGGGACATTCCTGGCAGGTGATGTCGCCATGGATCCTGTTTTTGACGGGGATAAGGTTGCAAGTATCAGGACAGCCAACCTGGGTTCGATTAGCCTGGAGGCTGATTGCTTCGTGCTTGCCAGCGGCAATCTGTTCGGCAAGGGCCTTGAGGCTACTCCGGACGGGATTTTCGAGCCGGTCTTCGGAATAGATGTTGATTTCCCCGAGGACAGGAATGAATGGTGCAATCCGGATTTCTTCGGAAAGCAGAATTATGCCGGTTACGGAGTCAGGACTGACGATTCCTTCCGGGCTGAGAAGGATGGCCGGGTATTGGAAAACCTCTATGTGATCGGTTCCGAAATCGGCGGTTGCAATCCTCTTTATGAGGGAAGCGGGGCGGGAATAGCCATTCTCACCGCTATGGATGTGGCCGGAAGTATCTTAGCGTCATAGGATTATGCAGGAGAAAAACATCAGCTTCAACAATTTTGAGCAGTGTATCAAATGCACCATCTGTACAGCCTATTGCCCGGTTGTGGCGGTCAATCCGTCATATCCAGGTCCGAAACAGGCCGGTCCTGACGGTGAGAGGCTTCGCCTGAAGGACAAGTATTTCTTCGACGAGAATCTGAAATACTGCATGAACTGCAAGCGTTGTGAAGTGGCCTGTCCGTCCGGTGTCAAGATAGCCGACCTTATCCATTCGGCTCGCAGGCGTTATTCCAGGGAGATGCCAGAACTCCGCGACAGGATACTTGCAAGTACCGACATGATGGGCAAGCTGGCCAGGCCGTTCGCACCCGTCGTAAATTCCGTTGTGGCTTCGAAACCTGTCAAGGGTGTCATGGACGTAATGATGGATATCGACAGGGAGAGGGTCTTCCCCAAGTATACGAGGAATGGATTCGTCCGGTGGTTCAACAGGGAAGCCAGGGAGAAGCAGAAGCATTATCCGATGAGGGTGGCTTTCTTCCATGGTTGCTCGACCGAATTCCAGCACCCTGAAGTCGGGGAGGCTTTCGTTAAGGTCATGAATGCCGTAGGCGTTGGAGTAGAGCTGATTGATGAGAAGTGCTGCGGGGTTGCGATGATCTCGAACGGACTCTGGAATTCAGCAAAGCGTCATGCCGAACACAATGTCCGGGAATTCACCAAGGCGGTGGAAGAAGGTATGCCGGTCGTAGGGGTGTCCTCGACCTGCGTGTTCACGATGAGGGATGAGTATCCTGATGTCCTTGACGTGGATAACTCGAAGGTCCGCGACAGTATCACCCTTGCGGAAAAATACCTGTTCGAACTTGTCGACTCAGGGAAGGTGAAACTCGTTTTCAGGGATGATTACAGGGCGAGGATCGCCTATCACGTTCCCTGCCATATGGAGAAACTTGGCTGGAGCATATTCACCAAGCTCCTTATTGGCATGATACCCGGAGTATCCATGACTACGCTGGACAGCGCCTGCTGCGGCATGGCTGGAACCTATGGTTTCAAGAAGGAGAATTACCGCTACTCCCAGATGATAGGACGTCCTCTCTTCGAACAGATAAAGTCCCTTTCGCCGGATTTCGTCTGCTGCGAGTGTGAGACCTGCAAGTGGCAGATCGAGATGTCCACCAGTTATAAGGTTCTCAATCCTATCGTGATCCTCTCGGAAGCTCTTGACCTGGAGGCTACTGCAGCGGCCAATCGTGATTAATCTCCCGTGCGGTTACGGTTTTGATGAAAAATGCATAACTTTGCCGGCAAAACAGGTGGGGCGATCTGCCGCGCTGCGGGGTTTCGGCTCCGGGTGAGGAAAGTCCGGACAGGGCAGGGCGCCCTGCTGGGGAAAGCCCAGATGGGAGTGATCTTATAGTGTCGTAGCAGAAAACAACCGCCATTTATGGTAAGGGTGAAAACGCGAGGCAAGAGCTCACGACGGATGCCGGTGACGGCATACGGGTACGACACCAGGGCCTGCAAGACCAAATATACTGACAGATGAGGGCTGCCCGCCCGATGTCAGGGGGTAGGTTGCGAAGATAAATGGCAGATTCAAAAACAGAAACCGGCTTACGGCCCCACCTTTTTTAATTGATTACAGGAATGAAAATGAGACGGAAACTATTGATCTTCATATTTTTGGCTGCGCATCTCCTGATTGCGTCATCCTGCGCTGCCGGGAAGGTCAGGCAGTATAAGGTCAAGGTTGTGAAGGAGTATCCCCACGACGAGATGTCCTATACCCAGGGGCTCTTTTTCCAGGGGGACAAGATGATCGAGACGACCGGGCAATACGGGGAATCAACCCTCAGGCTTGTGGATCTGGCTTCCGGCAAAGCCGTGAAGAAACTTGATTTCGACAGGAAGTACTTCATAGAGGGTTCCGTAGAACTCGACGGGAAGATATTCATACTCACCTGGCAGAACAAAGTCTCATTCGTATATGATGCGAATACTCTGGAGTATGTCCAGACCTACAGGTATCCGAGGGAAGGCTGGGGCCTTACGACTGACGGCAAGAGCCTTATCGCAAGCGACGGTTCTTCCAGGCTGTACTGGCTGGACAAGGATTTCCGTCAGCAGAAAGCCTTGACCGTGAAGCTGAACGGCCGTGCCATCAACCAGCTCAACGAATTGGAATGGATAGACGGAAAGGTCTGGGCCAATGTCTACATGTCCGACATGATAGTCATAATCAATCCCGAGACGGGGAACGTGGAGGCCACGGTCGACTGCACCGGTCTGCTTCCAAGGCATCTGAGGGACCAGTATACCGACGTCCTGAACGGTATTGCATATAATCCGGCAACCAAGAAGGTCTACCTCACAGGAAAGTACTGGAAACGTCTCTACGAAGTAGAACTTGTCGAGAAAAAATAGCTATATTTGCAGAGAAATAACGCGGGGGTACCGGCCTAGCAGCCGGTTGAGATCATACCCATTGAACCTGATGCGGGTAATGCCGCCGAAGGGAAGCATAATCTCACTGATGCCGTAAAGGCGACCCCTCGCATTGATAGTCATTATGATGCGAGTTTTTCTTTTTCCCACGGCCGTTGCCGTGATGATCCTATCCGCCGGTGTACTTAACGCCCAGGAGCCGGTCGATACCACCAGGACGGAGGTCCTGGATGCCTCGATAGTAAAGAGCGTAACCGTACCGAAAGACGCCCCGTTTGCAGTGGCCAACCTTGACTACAAGGACCTTTCCGATTTCTCCAAGACCGGCAGGGAGATACCCTTCCTCCTGTCGTCAACCCCCGGAGTCCTGTCCTGGAGTGAGAATGGTGTGGGAACCGGAACGACATATCTCCGTATCCGTGGCGCCGGCGACTCGAGGATCAATGTCACGATTGACGGGGTCCCTCTCAATTCTCCTGAAGACCAGAGCGTCTTTTGGGCCAACATGAACAGCTATTCGCATTTCCTCGAAAGCGTCCAGATCCAAAGGGGAGTGGGCACGTCGACGAATGGGGACGGAGCCTTTGGTGGAAGCGTCGCATTGCGGACCCGTGCCCTTATGTACGACCCGAGCGTGCAGCTGGATGCATCCTATGGCAGTTTCAATACATATAATACCGGTCTTTCGGTCTCTTCCGGCCTGCTCTGGAACAAGTTCGTGGTTGACGGCGCTTTCCATACTACCGGAACGGATGGATATGTCCACGGTACTGCCGGCAAATCGGGTTCCTGGTATGGCGGAATTTCATGGTTGGGGAGGGATTTCATCCTCAAATACAGGAATATAGGCAACTATGAACGGACCGGCCAGGCATGGAACGGCGTGACTGCAGGGAACGGTGACTACAGCCTGATGGACGGGAACTATGATGACGGCTCATGGAGTTATACGGCAAAGACCGGCATAAAGACTTATGCTGACATGTTCAAGGCCGGCCTAGGGCAGTATAACAGCCTGTACGAATCCCTGGCGACGGGTCCGGACGGCCTGTTCGTCAAGGATAAGGACGGGAAATACATGACCGACCGTTACACGATGCGTGACGGGTCCCTATGGCCCAGAACCACAGACAATTTCTGGCAGGACCATAACATCCTGTCGCTTGCCTGGAATCCTGCAAGTCATTGGATCATCAACCTGGCAGCCCATTACACCCACGGCCACGGGTACTATGAGGAGTTCAGACCGAACAACAAGCTGAAGAAGTTCGGACTGGATGATCCTACTGTTAAAAAGACAGACTTCGTCCGCAAGAAAGGCCTTACACAGGATACATACGGGGCCGTCGGCAGCGTCAATTACGAAAAGGACCGATGGGATGTCGTCGTCGGTTTCTCGATCCAGAATTTCGACGGGAACCACTACGGCTTCCTCACATACATAAAGGACCAGTCCCTTTCAGACAGGATCCTGTCCTCCGGACCGTACAAGTACTATGACTCTGATGCTGTAAAATTCGACGCAAGTACTTATCTGAAAGCCACTTACTCCTTTACGGACAAATTAAGGGCCTTCGCTGATGCGCAGTACCGCCATGTCGGCTACAGGACCGACGGAATCAACGACAAGTTCTATGAAGAAGGAGGGCGCTGGTACAACCAGCCTCTGGATATAGACGAAGATTATAACTTCTTCAATCCCAAACTCGGTTTCAGCTGGGTCAGTGACTATAACCATGTATTCGCATCTGCCGCGATGAGCCACAGGGAGCCCCAGAGGGACAATTTCACTGACAATTTCAAGTATCCCTTCCCGGTTGCGGAAAGGGTGCTTGACTATGAACTCGGATACAACTATACTTCATACAAGCTCCAGGCGGGTGTCAATCTCTATTATATGGATTATGACAACCAGCTTGTGCAGACCGGCGAACTGAGCGAGATAGGGGAGCCCCTCACCACCAATATCAAGGATTCCTACAGGACCGGAGTCGAACTCACTGCTTCGTGGCAGGCTTTCCGGTTCCTGACCATCGAGGGCAATGCCGCTTTGAGCATCAACAGGCTCAAGGATTTCACAGAAATGGCCAGCGTGGATTGGGACGACTCCTTCAGGCCGGTCAGGTACGATGATGCTCCTCTGGCATTCTCGCCCTCCTGCATCCTGAATGGATTCGTTAGGTTCCGCAAGGATGGCTTCGAGGCTGTATGGCACACGGACTATGTGTCCAGGCAATATCTCGACAATACCGGCAACAGGGACCGTTCCCTTCCCGGTTATTCTTTCTCAGACATCAGCCTGTCATATACGATGAGCCTCCCCGGGCTGAAGGTGAAGGAGGCCGTGTTCGGAGTCAGGATGGGAAATGTTTTCAACTCGCATTACGCCACCAGCGGATGGGTCTATTCTTCGATCCTGGAAGGTTACAACCATCCTGACAGCAACCGTTATTACCAGATCGGATTCATCCCCATGGCTGGACGTAGTCTGATGGGCAGCCTGAGCGTCAAATTCTAAATAATATGCTATATTTGCATATTGTTTGAGTTTTTATGAAGCTGCTGCTC
>JAEEGF010911982.1_pt1 | contig 15339 bp, 10 predicted proteins | sample 9134171 | NCBI WGS metagenome assembly JAEEGF01 (sample SAMN16246542, study PRJNA631951) | gut metagenome | biome: gut microbiome; feature: rumen; material: AP-attached | host: Bos | place: Iran: Karaj | collected 2018-10 | reverse complement strand
TCAACAGATTTACCAATTCTCCGGTGGCGAATTACAAGGGAGAGCTCTACTCCCTGCCCTTTAACATGTATACCTTCAATAAGATGTGGGGCGTGATCGCGCCTGAAGAGGCCCGGGAGAAGATAGCGGAGCAGAGAGCAGAGATGAAGGGCGAACCGCAAAATCTGGAAGAACAGGCGATCAGCCTTGTCGGCCGCGATATATACGAAAAGCTGGTAAAGGGCTACACGGAGAAGCAGTGGGGCAGAGACTGCAGAGAGCTTCCTGCGTTCATCATAAAAAGGCTTCCGGTGAGATTTACTTTCGACAACAATTATTACAATGCCCTGTACCAGGGGATACCGACAGGCGGATATACGAAGATGGTGGAAAATATCCTCAACGATCCGCGCATAACTGTCAGGACCTGCACGGATTTCTTTGAACACAGAGAACTGGCGAAGCAGGCTGAGCAGACAGTATATACGGGACCCATCGATGCTTATTTCGATTACTCATTGGGATATCTTCAGTACCGCTCGGTAAGATTTGAAAACGAGGTCCTGAACATTCCCAACTTCCAGGGAAACGCCGCAGTCAACTATACGGACAGGGAGACTCCCTGGACGAGGATAATCGAGCACAAGTGGTTTGAATTCGGCAGGGACGAAAACGGGAACGAGCTGCCTAAGACAGTGATCTCAAAAGAATTCAGCAGCGAGTGGAAGCCCGGAGATGAGCCGTATTATCCGGTAAACGACGACAAAAATTCCGCGCTTTATGAAAAATATAAAGCCCTCGCCGAAAAGGAGAGCAAAGTGATCTTCGGCGGAAGGCTCGGAGAATACAGATACTATGACATGGACCAGGTCGTCGAGGCTGCGTTGAAAAAGGCGAAGGAAGTCCTTGTGAATTGTGAATTATGAATTATGAATGATGGATGAGGAATGAGTCTTTAGGACAGGTTTTTTGAGGAGGAATTCAGATTGAGGTGCGGGGAACAGTTTGAAAAGATATACGGGCGGGAGCCGGACAAGGTGGCGTTCTGCCCATACAGGATCTGCACGCTCGGCGCACATATTGATCACCAGTTCGGGAAGATCAACGGTTTTGCCATAGATAAGGGCATCCATATAGCCTACGGGAAGAAGACGAACGGAGTTATAGAGCTCACTTCTTTGAATTTCCCGAAGCGCGCCCAGTTCCATATCAGGGAAGTGCCCGATGTGAAAGTCGGAGACTGGGCGGATCATTTGCGCGGAGCGGCAAAGATACTGGAGGAGAAGTATCCTCTGCAGTACGGGCTCTGCGGCGTGATCGAAGGAACTCTTCCGATAGGAGGCCTAAGCTCTTCAGCCGCAGTCATCATCTGCTTCCTGAAAGCGCTGTGCAGAGTCAACGGCCTGCATCTCGACCCCTGGGAGCTTATAATGACGGCAAAGAGGGCAGAGAACGAGTATGTCGGAGTAAACTGCGGGAAGCTGGACCAGAGCTGTGAAGTGCTGGGCAGAAAAGACCGCATGCTCTATCTGGACTGCAAAGATGACAGTTATCAGCTTATACCGACAGCGGAGGATATGAAGCCTTATTCCTTTGCAATATTCTTCTCGGGACTTGAAAGGTCGCTTAAAAACAGCGCATACAACCTGAGACAGGACGAGTGCAAGGCTGCAGCATACAGCCTCCTTGCAAGGGCGGGGCTTGAATACGGCAAGTTCAAAGACACGAGACTTCGCGATGTTCCGGCAGACGTCTATTACGAGTACCGAGACATTCTGCCCGCGCCCTTCCGCAAGAGAGCAGACCACTATTATTCCGAGTTCAATAGAGCTGAGAAGGGCGCTGAAGCCTGGAGAAACGGCGACCTCGATACATACGGTTCTCTGGTATTCGAGAGCGGGAGAAGTTCTATAGTCAATTACGAGTGCGGATCTCCGGAGCTTATAAGGCTCTATGAGATAATGACTGAGACGGACGGGATATACGGAGGACGTTTTTCCGGAGCTGGCTTCAGAGGCTGCTGCATGGCGCTCATCGATCCGGAAAAGGAAGAAGAGATAAAGCAGGCAGTAACTTCTGCTTACCTGAAAAGCTTTCCGGCACTTGAGGGCAAGTTCAGCGTGCACTTCTGCCGCAGCGCGGACGGGGTCGAAATATGACAGCAGTCATTTTGGCAGCAGGTTACGCGACAAGGCTTTACCCGCTGACGGAGAATTTCCCGAAGCCGCTGCTTGAAGTCGGGGGGAAAAGCATTACGGACAGACTGATCGAGGATCTGGAAGGAATTGCCGGGAGATTCGTTGTGATCAGCAACCATAAGTTCTTCCCGATATTCGAAGCCTGGGCTGAAGGCAGAGACAGCATTACAGTACTCGACGACGGGACTGTTAGCAATGAGACGCGCCTCGGCGCCGTTAAGGACATCCGGTTTGCAATAGAGAAGCTTGAGCTTAAGGATGATCTTTTCGTTATGGCGGGAGACAATGTCCTGGATTTCACGCTTAAGGACTTCGCGGATTATGCTATAAACGCGGGCACTTCAGCCGTTATGTGCCATGAGGAGAACAGACCGGAAGCGCTCCGGAAAACAGCTGTAATAACTGTCAACGATGAAGGGCTGATCACATCCTACGAGGAGAAACCTCAGGAGCCGAAAGGAAACCTGGCAGTTCCGCCGTTTTATTATTACAGGGCTGAGGACGCGGCGCTTATCCCTGAAGCACTGGGATCCGGATGCGGATATGACGCGCCGGGGAGCTTTGCCGCGTGGCTTTCTTCCCGTGTACCGATGCACGCCTGGAAGATGACGGGAAAGAGGTATGATATCGGGGACATTAAGAGCTATGAGGACGTTAAGAGAAGGTTTGAGGTTTAATTAAGAATTATGAATTACGAATTATGAATTAGGAATTATTCATTCATCATTCCTCATTCTTAATTCATGTTTTTCCGGCTTGACAAGCAATCATTATTTCAATATAATTGCCACGTTCCTTTGAGGGAGTAATCGGCCGGTGATCCGGCTGCAAATCAACAGCACGGGCACTTGCCTGGTTTGCATTAAATGATAAGACTCGAAGGCAGAAAACAGCATTCTGCCGACGGGTCTCTTTGTATGCCCCTTTACGCAGACACGAAAAGGAGAGAAAAAGTTGAAATTCTACACGGAAGAAAAAGAAAAAGTCCTGGAATTCGTCGAAAGCACGGAAAACGGCCTTAGTTCGGAAGAAGCTGAGGCAAGGCTTGAGAAGAACGGAAAGAACAAGCTTGCAGAGCCGGAGAAGACGAGCCTTTTCAGGAGATTTTTAAATGCCCTGAACGATCCGATGATCTTTCTGCTTCTGGGAGCAGCAGCCATATCCACGGCTACGACTGTATACCAGAATCTGATGACGGGCGCTCATGAGAGCTACGCCGATCTGTTCATCATACTTCTGGTCGTCATTATAAATACGATCCTGAGCATGGTGCAGGAGTCGAAGGCTGAGCAGGCTATCGAAGCCCTGATGGAGATGACCGCCGCCACGAGCAAGGTGCTGAGAGACGGAAAAGAGGTCGTCGTAAAGAGCGAGGATCTGGTCGTCGGCGATGTCGTTGTCCTGGAGGCAGGAGACGCGGTCCCCGCAGACTGCAGAATAATCGAGAGCCATTCGATGAAAGTCGAAGAGGCTGCTCTGACAGGCGAGAGCGTGCCTGTGAGCAAGATAATGGATTTTCTCATGATGAATGAGAAGTCCAAGGATATTCCGCTCGGAGACAGAGTCAATATGCTCTACTCCGGAAGCACTGTAGTCTTCGGAAGAGGCAAAGCAGTCGTCGTCGCTGCGGGAATGGATACCGAGATCGGCAAGATAGCCGACGCTCTTTCAAAAGCCGAGGACGAGGAGACTCCTCTCAACAAGAAGCTCAGAGAGCTCTCCGTGATGCTCACGAAGCTCGTCATCGGGATCTCCCTTTTTGTTTTCGTATTCGGAGTTGTCAGAAGCCTGTTCTTCTCGCAGAGCGGAGCGCCGGTACTCAATACGGTCCTTGACACATTCATAATAGCGGTCGCGCTCGCAGTCGCGGCTATCCCCGAAGGACTGCCCGCAGTTTCGACTATAATCATGTCCATCGGCGTGACTGCCATGTCGAAGAAAAACGCCCTGATAAGAAAGCTCTCCGCCGTCGAGACTCTTGGCTGCACGCAGATAATCTGCTCGGACAAGACCGGAACCCTTACCCAGAACAGAATGACAGTCGTCGATTCTTATACTGACGATCCGCTCATGCTGGCCAAAGGAATGGCCCTTTGCAGCGACGCCAAGAGAGCTCTCGGAATGCATGCCGCGGAAGGCGAGCCCACGGAATGCGCCCTCGTTAACCACGCGCATGATCTCCGCCTGTACAAGGACGAGCTGGATGTAAACTATCCGAGAATAGGCGAGGCGCCCTTCGATTCCGGAAGAAAGATGATGTCCACCGTCCACGAAGAGGACGGGAAGATAATCCAGTATACCAAGGGCGCGACAGAGATCCTGCTCGAGCATGCGACAGGCATTTTGAGAAACGGCGAGACCGTCCCTCTGACAGACGCGCACAGGATCGCGATCCGTGATGTGAGCAAGGCCTTTGCAGACAGAGCGCTCAGAGTTCTCGGGCTGGCGTTTCGTGTCCATGACAGCGTCCCCGAAAGCTTTGAGCCCGAGGATCTCGAAAAAGATCTTATATTCGTAGGCTTCGTCGGAATGATAGACCCCTGCAGGCCTGAGGTGTATGACGCCATAAAGGAATGCAGAGAAGCCGGTATCAGGCCTGTAATGATAACAGGCGACCACATAGATACTGCCGTTGCCATAGCGAGGGATCTGGGAATAATAACTGACAGGTCCCAGGCAGTTGAAGGCCAGGCTCTCGACTCTATGAGCGATGAAGAGCTCAAGGAGAATGTAGAGAAATTCAGCGTATACGCGAGAGTACAGCCGGAGCACAAGACCAGGATAGTCAGAGCCTGGCAGAGCAAGGGCATGGTAACAGCCATGACCGGAGACGGAGTCAACGACGCTCCTTCCATCAAAGCTGCCGATATCGGAGTGGGAATGGGGATCACGGGCACTGCCGTTACGAAGAGCGCCTGCGACATGGTCCTGGCCGACGACAACTTTGCGACGATAGTCAACGCGGTCGAAGAGGGCAGAAGGATCTACGACAACATCTCGAAGGTCGTACAGTTCCAGCTTATTACCAACATGGGCGAGATAATCGCCGTGTTCCTCTCGAGCGTGTTCGGATTCAATATCCTGAGCGCCGCGCATCTGCTCTGGATCAATATGGTGACGGACTCTGCTCCCGGCCTGGCGCTCGGAATGGAGAGAGCTGAAGAGGGCATCATGAGGAGGCAGCCGAGGAGATCGGACGAGAGCCTTTTCTCGGGCGGCGTTGCTTTCCACATGGTCTTCCAGGGCATTCTGATGGGCCTGCTGGTCGTCGCTTCTTATTTTGTCGGAGAGAGGATCGAAAACGGAGCCTGGAGATTTGCACAGAGCGCTGACGGAATGACGATGGCTTTTCTGACCTGCAACTTCGCAGAAATGTTCATGGGTTTTGCCACCAGATCACTGAAACAGTCCCTGTTTAAGATCAAGTACCAGAACAAATGGCTCTGGGGCGCGCTCGCTCTGACAATAGTGCTGACATGCGGAGTCCTGTTTGTACCGTTCCTGAGAGATCTGTTCAAGTTCACTCCGATCTCGTTTGTCGAGTTCATTACTGCTCTCGGCATGGCCTTCCTCATCATACCGGTATCCGAAGTTTCGAAGTATCTTAAGAGAAGAGCAAAAAGCTGAGACCGATAAAACAGCTGTTATTCCCGCGTATCAGTATGAAGGTAAAACTTCTTCTTTTACGCGGGAATTATATATGTTATAATATGAAACCGTAATTTTTAAGACTGATCCGATAAGGAAACGTTCAGATGGAAAAAAGTTCTCAGAACAGAAAGAATAAGGCAGTAAATATAATACTGTCGATCGTTTTTATACCGTTATTTGTGCTGTGTCTGGCATGGGCTCTGACAAATGTGCACCCGATGGGAGCCTCTGCTGCGGCAAAGACGCCTGCTGCAACGGCTGAGCCTGTTTCTACCCCGGAACCGATTGCTTCCGCAACGCCCGCGGAAGAGGTGCAGGAAGAGATAGAACCCATAGTCACACCCGAGCCGAAGAAACACTATGTTATCCCGGAAGGCGCGCTGGCCGGGCCTGCTCCGGATGAGTCTCTCTACGGAACTGTGAGCAAAGACAGCCCGGAGGATATGCTCCCCGTTATTGAAAAGGCGAGAGAGTACGGCCTGCTTGAAGAGGACGAATACGTTGTTTTCGATCCGGGCGCCGAATTCTACAAAGGGCTCTACAGCGACGATATAAAGTACTATCTCGACGAGACGATCTTTGCAGTGCTCTGGAAAGAAGTTATTGGCGGAAAGAGCTGCAGTCTGGCGGAAGTTAAGATAGCGGACGCTTCCCAGCTGAGGCGCAAGCTTGCCGACGACACTTTCGGAGGCTACAACCAGTATTACGCGTCGGATCTGGCTGTTAGCGCCAATGCGGTAGTTGCCATGAATGCGGATTACTACCTGTTCAGGGATTTCGGAATCGTCATATACGACAGGGAACTCAAGCGCTTCAATACCGGGACTTATCTGAATCCTTACCTGAAATACAACTGCATAGATTCTCTGTTTATCAATTCTGAAGGGGATTTCCTCTATAAGACCATTCTGGAGGAGAATACCGAGGAGAGCATAAAGCAGTTTGCAGCTGATAATGACATCCTCTTCTCGCTCGCTTTCGGCCCTGTGCTCGTAAAAGACGGGCAGGCTCAGACCTGTGACTGGTATCCGCTCGGCGAGATCGACGTCGGATACTCGAGAGCAGGGATCGGACAGGTCGGCAAACTGCATTATCTCTGGATGTCCGTAAACCACGGAGATGTCAGCGGCAGCTGGACGATCAACGAGTTCGCACAGCATTTTGCCGAGAAGAATGTGGATTCCGCCTATTGCCTCGACGGAGGACAGACAGGAGAAGTCGTGTTTCAGGGCGCGCCATACAACCATGTGGATTTCGGGGCGGAGCGGACTGTGAGCGATATCATTTATTTCGCCTCTGCAATACCTGAAGAGGAGAGGAGCGCCGGATGAATAACGCCTTTTTTATGCTGGGAGACTTCCAGGTATACTACAGCTCTGTTGTCATAACGGCCGGGATCTTTCTCTGCTGGGTCATGACGTTCTATCTCTATTGGAGATCGGGAAGAAACACAGCAGCAGTTCATGTGTTTGCAGTTATTGCTTTTGTGCTCTCGGTGATAATCAGCCGTTTCCTTCACTGGTATTTCAACAGCGAGTCCTACAGCTCGTTTCGCAGCGCCATGACGGACTATTCATACGGGAGCTATGCCCTCCCGGGCATGCTCATTGCCATCTGGATCTCTGCCGTGCTCGTCAAAAAGACAGGGCTTGCGAGATACGCCGGAAAGCTTCTGGACTGCGCCGCTCCGGGTGTCTGCCTGCTTATAGCTTTCATAAGACTCAGCGCGCTTTTCAACAACACCTGCAAGGGCAAGATGATCATAAAAAACGAGAGCTTTCAGTTCCTGCCTATCGCTTATCCCGTTGCTGACGCCGCAGGGAATATATCGTACAGATTCGCGACCTTTTTCGTTCAGTTCCTGGTCATGCTCGTTGTGGCTTTACTGGTCTGGAACCTGTACTTTAAGCAGCAGAGCACGAAAATGAGGAAGCCGTGCCCGAAGACCGGAAATGTAGCGAGACTTGCTATGGTCTTTTACGGAGCAGTCGAGATCATTGCAGATTCCACGCGCTATGATTCTCCGCTCATGCATTTCAAGTTCATCTCGTTTTTAAACCAGTACTCGGCTTTTATAAGCCTTGCCCAGGTCTTTGCTGCAGCCATGATGCTCGGGATACTCATATACTACAGCGTGAAATCGATCAAGGGTTACGGCTTTTCGTGGCTGCATCCTCTCTGCTGGGTAATGTTCGGGGCGGGTATTTTCGGAGTCGGCAAACTCGGGGAGTACAATGTCCAGCGTTACGCGACTTACGGCAGGTGCTATGCCATCATGGCGGTATCTCTGGTTATCGTTTCCCTGTCGATCTATATGCTATACTGCTCCTGTAAACGGAGCGAGTAGGGAAACTGACCGATTTTAAATATTTTACTTGTTAGCGCCTGCTTAAGGTGTTATAATCTAGTCGGTGTGTTCAGCACCGACTGTTTATTTTATTTATGGAGGAAGATCAATGAAAAAGTTCTTGGCACTTATCCTCGCACTCTGCATGGTATTTGCACTTGCAGCCTGCGGCCAGGCAGCAGCTCCCGCTGCAGCAGCACCCGCAGAAGAAGCAGCTCCCGCAGCTGAAGCTCTTGTCGCGGACGACATTGAAGACAGCATGACATCTGCAGACGGAAAGTATGAAGTTGCTTTCGTCACAGATATCGGCCAGCTGAAAGACAAGTCCTTCAACCAGTCAACATATGACGGCGTTAAGCTCTATGCTGCGGCAAACGGACTTTCCTACAAGTACTACCAGCCTGCCAACGGCGATCAGGCAACTGACGACGACCGTTACGATGCAATGAAGGCAGCAGCAGAAGGCGGCGCAAAAGTCGTTGTCTGCGCGGGCTTCCTGCAGGATGCAGCACTTGAGAAGGCGGCAGCCGAATTCACGGATGTCAAATTCATCTTCATCGACGGCTGGGGCACAGGTCTTGCAAATATTGCAGGCATTGCTTTCAAAGAGCAGGAATGCGGATACTTTGCAGGTTATGCAGCCGTTAAAGACGGCTATGAGAAGCTCGGATTCATGGGCGGCGGCGGTGGAACCAACCCGGCATGCTGCCGTTACGGATACGGCTTTGTCCAGGGCGCGAATGCAGCAGCGGCTGAGCTCGGCAAGACTGTAGACATCAACTACAGCTGGCAGTACGGCTCATCCTTCAGCGCATCTCCCGAACTCCAGACAATGGCTTCCGGCTGGTACAACAACGGCACAGAAGTTATCTTTGCCTGCGGCGGCACAATGTTCACATCCATTGCAGCAGCAGCTTCCGAGAATGATGCAAAGGTCATCGGCGTTGACGTCGACCAGAGCTACGAGTCTCCCGCAGTCATCACTTCCGCTCTGAAGGGCATTTCGGCTGCCACACAGTGGGCAATCGCAAAAGCCTATGACGGAACATGGGACGAGATCGGCGGAGTAGGAACATCCCTCGGCGCAGCAGAAGATGCAACAGGCCTGCCTGTCGACACATGGTCTCTCACCGGCTACTCTGTTGAAGAGTACCAGCAGCAGCTCGCAGACGTAGTCTCCGGCGCTATCGCTATTGATGATCAGGTCATCGAAGGCGACGGAATCACTGGAGTAGAGTTCTCCAACGTAAATCTCCATTACGAATAATCCAAACTTCATGAGAAAGAGGAAGACTCAGGTCTTCCTCTTTTTTTATAAATAAAGTTAGGCGGAACCTTGAATTTTAAACTGGCCGCCAGTATAATATTTTTATATTTCCACAGAAATAATACTCGGAGAAAGCAGGTGAATGCATGGACAATACCGAAGATTATGTAATTGAGATGCTGCACATAACCAAGGTATTCCCCGGTATCAAGGCAAACGATGATATCACGCTGCAGCTCAGAAGAGGCGAGATACATGCTCTTCTGGGAGAAAACGGAGCGGGAAAATCGACGCTCATGAGCGTCCTTTTCGGCCTTTACCAGCCTGAGGAAGGCATAATCAAGAAGGACGGCAAAGAGGTCAGGATCAACGACCCGAATGACGCTACGGCTCTGCACATAGGCATGGTGCACCAGCACTTCAAGCTTATAGACGTGTTTACGGTTCTCGACAACATCATTCTCGGCGCGGAAGACACAAAAATGGGCTTTCTGCAGAAAAAGGAAGCGCGCAGAAAAGTTCAGGCCCTGAGCGAGAAATACGGGCTGCAGGTGGATTTGGACGCCAAAGTCGAGGATATAACGGTCGGCATGCAGCAGAGAGTCGAAATACTCAAGATGCTGTACCGCGACAATGAGGTCCTCATATTCGACGAACCCACCGCCGTTCTGACTCCGCAGGAGATCGATGAGCTGATGGCGACAATGAAGGGATTTGCAAAAGAGGGAAAATCCATACTCTTTATCTCCCACAAGCTCAATGAGATCATGGAGGTCTCCGACAGGGTAACGGTCCTGCGCAAGGGCAGATATGTCGGAACTGTCAACACAAAAGATACGAACAAGCAGGAACTTTCGAACATGATGGTAGGAAGGCCTGTACAGCTGGAAGTCGTAAAAACGGATGCTAAACCCGGCGAGTCGGTACTGAAAGTCGAAAATCTCTGCGTCCCGTCCCAGATCCATAAAAAGAACGCGGTCAACAACGTGAGCTTTGAAGCAAGAGCGGGAGAGATCCTGTGTATCGCGGGAATCGACGGCAACGGCCAGACGGAACTGGTTTACGGACTCACAGGGCTTGAAAAGCCGAGTTCCGGAAGCATCACCATCTGCGGACAAGATATTTCGCATGCGTCTATCCGCAAACGCGGAGAGTATATGAGCCATATTCCCGAGGACAGGCACAAACACGGGCTGGTTCTGGACTTTACGCTTGAGCAGAACCTGGTTCTGCAGACCTTTGAGGAGCCTCGCTTCCAGAACCACGGCTTTATCAGAAATGACGCGGTAAGGTCATATGCCGAAGGGCTTATCGAAAAGTTTGACGTAAGGTCCGGGCAGGGCCCTGTTACAAAGGCCAGAAGTATGTCCGGCGGTAACCAGCAGAAGGCGATAATCGCCAGAGAGCTGGACAGGGACAAACCTCTTATTGTTGCAGTCCAGCCGACAAGAGGCCTTGACGTCGGAGCGATCGAGTATATACACAGCCAGCTTGTAAATGAGAGGGATGAAGGGAAAGCAGTCCTGCTTATCTCTCTTGAATTGGATGAGGTCATGAGCCTTTCCGACAGGATCCTGGTTCTGTATGAAGGTGAGATCGTCGGTGAGTTCGATCCTAAGAAAGTAAGCGTTCAGGAGCTCGGTCTTTATATGGCCGGAGCCAAGCGCCAGGGAACGGAGGGATAAGATATGAAAGACAGAAATCAGAAAATATTATCCTCCCTGATCTCCATCGTTATCGGCCTTGCAGTGGGCGGAGTGCTGGTACTCGTGGTCGGACTTCTGAACAGCAAGATCGGTATAAAGGGTGCCTGGGAAGGCGTCCGGATCATATTCGCCGGCATACTCAGCACAGGGCGCGATGTTGCCGGTAACCTCACCTGGGGATTCAACAGCTCGAACCTGGGCAATATGCTCTTCAGAGCCACTCCTCTTATAATGACCGGTCTTTCGGTCGCTGTCGCTTATCAGACGGGACTTTTCAATATCGGAGCTCCCGGACAGTATCTGATGGGCACCATGGCGTCGCTGATGATCGCTCTCAGCATTCCGACAAGCGTTGTCCCCGCCTGGATAGTATGGTTCCTTGCTCTTCTTGGAGGCATGCTCGCAGGAGCGATCTGGGGAGCGGTACCCGGGATGTTCAAGGCGCTGCTGAACATTAACGAAGTCCTTGCATGTATCATGACAAACTGGATCGCTGCAAACCTGGTCACCTGGATGTTTGATATCTCAAATTTCAAGAACATGGCCGAGGGAACAAAATCCGGCTATATATACAAGACCACATATAACGGGGTCGCGACTGCAAAGCTCGGGCTTGACAAAGTGTTCCCCGGCAGCCAGATAAACGGAGGCATTGTCGTCGCAATTATTATAGCGATCCTTGTTTATATCCTTATGAACAGGACGACATTCGGCTATCAGCTGAAAGCCTGCGGAGCAAACCGACATGCGGCCAGATACGCCGGCATAAGCGACAAGCGGAATATAGTCCTGAGTATGGCTATCGCGGGAGCCCTTGCAGGCTGCGGCGCCTCGTTGTACTTCCTCTCGGGCAACACGGAGTTTTTCTGGTCGACTTACCAGAGCCTTCCGTCCATAGGATTTAACGGGATCCCTGTAGCGCTGCTGGCGCTGAACAATCCTGTAGCTGTTATCTTCACGGGCATATTCATGGCAATGCTGGATATCGTTGGTCTGCAGCTGACGAATCTCACTGCATATAACGAGTTCATCACGGACGTCATTATTGCGGTAATCGTCTATCTGTCGGCATTCTCGCTGGTAATTCGCATGTGGCTCGCAAAGCGCGGCAAGAAGAAAGCTGAGAAGAAAACGGAGACGGAGACAAAAGCTGAACCTGCGGAAGGAGGTACCAAGGCATGACATTTCTTATCCAGAAAACACTGCTCTCGGCAGTTCCTCTTATGATAGTTGCGCTTGCAGGCGTGTTTGCAGAGCGAAGCGGTATTATAAACCTCGCTCTTGAAGGTATTATGATCTTCGGAGCTTTCATCGGAGTCGCGTTTGTACGTATGATGCAGGTAGTCCCTGTCTTCGCCGAGGCAGCAAGAGCAGGCGCTTGGGGAACGCTCCAGTGGCTCGAGATCCTGACAATGCTTGTTGCGGGACTTATGGGAGCTGTCTTCTCACTGCTCCTGAGTTTCGCGTCGGTAAACCTGAGAGCGGACCAGACGATCGGCGGTACCGCACTGAACCTGCTTGCTCCTGCACTGGTACTCTTCCTGATAAGAGTCATGGCAAACCAGAACACACTGCAGATGGTCTCGGGTGATGCCGCTTCCTGGTTCATGATCAAGAAGTCTACACTCGGCATAGACAAGAATGCGGATATCGGATTTCTCGGAGAGACTCTCCTGAATAAAGTGTATCTTGCGACCTATGTCTGTATAGTGATCTATATAATCCTGTCTGTTATCCTGTATAAGACAAAGTTCGGACTCAGGCTGAGATCATGCGGCGAAAATCCTCAGGCAGCCGACTCGCTGGGAATCAATGTGCACAGAATGCGCTACACCGGTACTACGATCTCAGGTTTCCTTGCAGGCATGGGCGGATTTGTATATTCGCTTACAACAGCCAACTGCACTGCTAACGGAGATGTCGCCGGATTTGGCTTCCTGGCTCTCGCTGTTATGATCTTCGGTAACTGGACTCCTCTGAATATCGCCGGCGCCAGCTTGCTGTTCGGTCTGTTCAGAAGCGTTGCAGCTGCCTATTCGTCCATAGACATAAACGGCGACGGGGTATTTGCTCTGGCAGAGATAGGCGTCTCACCGCATTTCTACCGGATGCTCCCTTATCTCATTACCCTGATCGTTCTCTCGTTCACGTCCAAGAATTCCAGAGCGCCTAAGGCAGAAGGCATTCCTTACGACAAGGGAATGCGTTGATCTGTATAATAAATAACCGCTCCGATTTACGGAGCGGTTTCTTTTTGTTCTGTCGAATCAATAAAATGTTGCGACTTCTTCTTTCGGAGCCTCGCAGGGGACCGAGCTTATATACTTGAATACCGGGCCCTTTCTGGCATAGGCGCGATTGAATTTGAAATTGCATTTTGCGGTCAGATCTATCCAGGAATCGTCGGGGATCTCTTTTGCCTTGTCGTACTGGCAGACAAGCCCCGCGAACTGGATATCCTGAACACAGCATGTCATAACATGCCTTCCGACTACGAAGGTTCCGGACGGAAGCTTTTTTCTCTGGAGAGCTCTGCATCTGAAACGGAAGGTCTTGTCCTCGTACTTTTCAGGTTCTTCAGACATGTCTCTGTACCAGACCGCGAAATCTTCGTCTTCGATGTTTACGACCGGAGCGTTCAGATCGAACGGAAGAGGATCTTCTATATCATCGTATTTTACATTGCCTGAAGGATCTTCATACGCAATGTCAGCTCTTCTGGAAGCGCCTCTGACTATCTTGTGGAAGGGCATGGGGTCTGTGCCCTCTTTGAAGCGGTTGAATACGACCAGTTCCGCGCTTTTCAGCTTGTCGTATACCAGCTGCCTCATATTGGCGTTGTATGCAAGAAAAGTGGTCGCATCAGCGAACATGAACTCCTGGTATACCATCCAGTTTTGAGGCATGGCGCTGTACAGGGAATCGAGCATCCACATGCCGTTGTATTCGATGACGACTCTCTCCGCTTTGGTTTCGTTCAGGAATTTTACGAGATTGTTCTCATTGAGGTCCGCTTCGGTTTCCAGTGTGCGGATCTGCACCCCGTCAGCAGCAAACTGATCCGGAGCATATTCTTCTATGCCTTCTTCACAGATGAGAAGCAATGTCTTTTCACCTGTGTTGAAACGCTTGTCCTCAAGAGTCTCCTGTATGAACTTTGTTTTTCCTGCTTCCAGGAAACCCGTAAAGAGATATACGGGGACGTCTCTTGATTCAGCCAACTTCAAACAGCTCCTTCAGCGCTTCTTCCTGCAGTCTGGATCCTATGACGCAGAATCTGCCTGTTACCATTGCGGGGCCTCTGCGGATATTTTTCTCACCGGGAACATAGTCGAAATAGAGCCAGTCGCCGTCGGAGGCATCCAGAATGCCTTTTGCCCTGAGAACTATGCCGTAATTAACTCCGTCACTGAGGTCATCGAGCTTCTCGGAGAGCGATTCTTCCGTGAACTTCTTTGCGGTCTCAAGACCCCAGCTCTGGAAGATCTCATCGGCATCGTGATGATGGTGATGGTGGTGATGCTCGTGCTCATCTTCATCGTCTTCGTCGTGATGGTGGTGATGCTCGTGCTCATTTTCGCCTTCTTCGTCATGATGGTGGTGATGATGCTCTTGCTCATCTTCGTTATCTTCATCGTGATGATGGTGCTCTTTCTCATGCTCCTCGTGTTCGCGTCTGAGAGCATCCAGGTCGAGTTCAAGGGAATCTGCATCATCCATGGCCTTTTTGATCAGGGAACCGTCTATCCTGTCCCAGGGCGTGGAAACTATACTTGCGTGTTCGTTGAGTCCTTTTAAAAGAGCAACGGCGGCTTCGGTCTTCTGATCGCTTATATTGCCTGTACGGCTGAGAATTATCACATCTGCAGAAGCGACCTGGTCGTTGAAGAATTCCCCGAAGTTTCTCATATACATCTTTGCTTTGCTTGCGTCGACGACAGTTACCTTGCTGCCGATCTCTGCGCCTTCAATTCCTGCCACCGCAAGAGCTACATCGCTGAGTTTACCGACTCCGGAGGGCTCTATCAGGATCCTGTCGGGAGCATAGGTATCCATGACCTGACGGAGAGCTTTTTTGAAATCTCCTACCAGAGTGCAGCAGATGCATCCCGAATTCATTTCGGTTATATTTACTCCTGCATCATGAAGAAAGTCGCCGTCTACTGCGATTTCACCGCACTCGTTCTCAAT
>JAEEGF010553943.1_pt1 | contig 15339 bp, 15 predicted proteins | sample 9134171 | NCBI WGS metagenome assembly JAEEGF01 (sample SAMN16246542, study PRJNA631951) | gut metagenome | biome: gut microbiome; feature: rumen; material: AP-attached | host: Bos | place: Iran: Karaj | collected 2018-10 | reverse complement strand
AATGGGCAGACTGCATATTTTTAGAGATGAGGATAAGAGAAGTCTGCACATTCGTCATAATAAGTATAGCGTATGGGCTTTAGCCCTGAAAACTATACGTTTATGACAATGGGCAGACTGCATATTTTTAGAGATGAGGATAAGAGAAGTCTGCACATTCGTCATAATAAGTATAGCGTATGGGCTTTAGCCCTGAAAGCTATACGTTTATGACAATGGGCAGACTACTTTAGAAATGAGAACCAGCTAAAACAAAAACAGCTATTATAATCAATAGCTGTTTTTAAAGTTACTATATTACTAATTATTATAATTAGGCTGATTTGAGCATTCTTTCTAATTCTTTTGGATGCATAGTATGAACCATTGCTTCTTCAAGAGTAATATCACCACGCAAATATAAATCTCTCAAAGACATTTCAAAGGTCATCATACCTTCTTCATGGCTTGTCTGCATAACAGTATAAAGACCTGAAACTTTCTGTTCTCTTATACAGTTAGCAACTGCAGGATTACCAATAAGTATTTCATTACTTACAACACGGCCTTTACCACTAGCTACCGGCAACAACTGCTGAGCAACAACAGCTCTGAGAACGAACGAAAGCTGAGATCTTATCTGCCCCTGTTGATGCGGTGGAAACATATCTATGATACGGTTGATAGTCTGAGCAGCGTCTGTAGTATGCAATGTTCCGAATACCAAGTGACCAGTTTCAGCCATAGTACAAGCTGCCGCAACAGTTTCAAGGTCACGCATTTCGCCTACGAGTATAACGTCTGGGTCTTCACGCAATACACGTCTAAGTGCTTCATCAAAAGACTTAGTATCTATATGAAGCTCACGCTGATTAACTATTGAACGTTTATGATAATGCAAATATTCAATAGGGTCTTCAATGGTCATGATATGACATCGACGAGTTTCGTTGATTATATTTATCAAGCAAGCCAAAGAAGTAGACTTCCCGGAACCAGTTGGGCCAGTAAAAAGAACCAGACCTTTGCGTAATCTTGTAAAATCACGCAATTTTTCTGGTAGTCTCAACTCTTCTAGAGTCGGTATCTTTGTTGGAATAATACGGAAAGCAGCTCCGATACAACCTCTTTGTTTATAAACATTAACACGGAATCTACCAAAACCATGAACAGAATAAGAAAGGTCCAGTTCCATGTTTTCTTCGAATTCCTTCTGCTGTTCAGCAGTAAGCATATTATAAATCAAAGATCTAGTATCCATCGGTGTCAAAACATCAAGGTCTGTCTGTATAAGATCACCGTCAACACGTATAACAGGTGGAGTTCCAACTGTAAGATGCAAATCTGATGCGCCGTTTTCTATAACAAGATTCAAAAGATCATTAAGAACAAACATTTATTGTTCTCCTTAAAAGAGTATGGGTCATATGAATCATTCTATATTAAAAAATTAGGAATTAAAAGCAAATTTTTGTCTTTTAATTCCTAATTTAGAATTACTAATTACTAATTGCTAATTGAATTAGTGGTCGCCCATAGTAACACGAACAACTTCTTCTAATGTTGTAACACCAGTCAAAGCTTTACGCAAAGCTGATTCACGCAAAGACAACATGCCTTCTTCAATAGCCTGACGTCTGATATCGTCTGTAGAACCACCGTTAAGAATGATATCTCTTAAACGTTCTGACATCATCATAACTTCGTAAATACCAACACGTCCTTTGGTTCCGTTGTTATTGCATGATTCACAGCCTTTACCTTTATAGAACATCATATTACGTTCATTAATATGTGGTAAGTCTAGACGTCTAAGCAATTCAGGAGTGATACCAAACTGGCTGATCTGTTCAGCTCTTGGTTTAATTTCGTATTTACAGTCTTTACAAATCTTACGAACAAGACGCTGAGCCTGAACAAGAATAACTGAAGTAGTAACCATGAAAGGTTCAATACCCATATTAACGATACGACCAATAGTACCAGGAGCGTCGTTTGTATGGAGTGTTGAAAGAACCAAGTGGCCTGTCATTGACGCCTTAATAGCGATTTCTGCTGTTTCAAAGTCACGAATTTCTCCAACCATGATTACGTCAGGGTCTTGTCTCAAGAAAGAACGCAGAGCCGCAGCAAATGTTAAGCCGATTTCTGGTTTACACTGAACCTGGTTAACACCATGAAGCATGTATTCAACCGGGTCTTCTGCAGTCATAACGTTAGTGTCTATTGAGTTAACAGATGTTAATGCAGAATAAAGTGTTGTTGTTTTACCAGAACCTGTAGGTCCAGTAACCAAGATGATTCCGTATGGAGCATCAATACCTGTCTTAAAGCGTTCAAGAGTCTTAGGTTCGAAACCAAGGTCTTCAAGGTTAACCTTCAATGAAGTCTGGTCCAAGATACGCATAACTATCTTTTCACCCCAAATAACAGGGAGAACAGAAACACGAAGGTCGATCATACGGTTAAGAACTTTAATCTTAATACGACCGTCTTGAGGCAAACGCTTTTCTGCGATATTCAAAGACGACATGATCTTAATACGTGATGTAATAGCAGCGGTGGCTTTCTTTGGCGGTGACATTGCTACATGTAAAGCACCGTCTTGGCGGTATCTGATACGAAGTTCTTTTTCGAATGGTTCGATATGGATATCTGATACACCATTTTGAACTGCTTGTGAAATAACAAGGTTACACAGACGAATGATTGGTGCGTCGTTTTCACCCAATTCACCAAGCTGGTCAAGATCTCCGCCGTCTTCATCAGCATTACCAATGTCTTGCAAGTCATCCATAAGTTTGTCTTGCTGAGCACTGGCACCATATGCATCTTGAAGAGCCTTATTGATATCTGTATTTGTTGCAACAACTGGTTTTACCATTAAACCCGTCATCAACTGAATATCATCTATAGCGATAATATTCAACGGGTCAACCATTGCTACAGTAAGCTTGTTACTAACCTTGTTAATAGGAATAAGCATATGGCGTCTAGCAATATGTTCCGGAATTAACTTAGCAATAACAGGGTCAATCAAATAGTTAGAAAGATCTATAAAAGGTATTCTAAGCTGTTTTGAAAGAATCTGAACAATATCCTGTTCAGTAACAAGATGCATTTCTACAAGAACTGCACCAAGACGCTTACCACTCTTCTTTTGCAAAGCCAAGGCTTGTTGTAACTGTTCTTCGTTAATCAAACCCTCTGCAATAAGAGAGTCACCAAGACGCATTTTCTTGGAAAGAATTGAAGTAGATGCTTGAGATTTTGGTGCAGGCGCACCAGGTCTAGCAGCAGTTGGGGCCATTGGCATTCCTGCACCTGGTTTAACAGCTGTAGGAGCCCCTGGCATTCCTGCAACTGGTTTAACAGGAGGCCCAGGCGGTAAAGGTTGATTCATATCCGCAATTCCTTCCTTATTTCTTTAATGAAATAATTCTACAATTCATAGCATAGTTAGTCAAATATTCTATTCTTAATTACTTCGGCAGGTGGGGCATAATTCATGAGAACTTTAAAAGCCTCTAGTCCCTGTTCGTATAATAATTCTCGACCATCTATTACTAACCCACATTTTTCTCTGGCTATAGAGAGAATTTTAGACTTTTTAGAATAATTCAAATCTACAAAGCTTTTTTCTACATTCAAAGAGTCTTTTAACCCCGGAATGTCATCTTCTTCCCTCCAACCTAACGGAGTAGTATTTATGATTATATCAGATTCTTGAATACTATTGGTAAAATTTTTATTATTCCACGATAATTTTTCTAAAAAAAATTTTTTTTCTTCTTTATTTTGCTTTATTTGTTCATTTTCAGAGGTTATTTTTCTTGCAATCTGTTTTATGTTTAAAACTCCATGTTTCTTTAAAGCCCAAATAACAGATTTAGACGAAGCCCCATCACCAAGTACCAAAGCAGTAGAAATTTTTAAAGAGTGTTTTTTTAATATATTCAAAAATCCTACAGCATCAGTATTCCAACCTTCAGTTTTAGAAGAAAACTTTATTGTATTAACAATTCCTGTTTCTTTAGCTGAATCATGTAAAATCTGACAATATTCAGCAGCAGCTTTTTTATGAGGTCTAGTAACATTAACAGCTTTAATACCAGAAAGTTTAAGTCCTTCTAATGCGGGAAAAATATCCTTAGGCTGTACAGACAAAGCAACATAAACAGCATTTATACCAACAGCAGAAAAAGCAGCATTCCAAAAAGCCGGACTTAAAGAATGTTCTACCGGATAGCCAATTAAAGCATACACGGATGTTGCTGCATTTATTTCGTTCATCTTTGAATTAGGTTCGAAAATTTCAACAAAACCAACCACAATAAAAATGCCAAGCATAGCTTGGCTAATTATTTAGATTCGTAACTTCTTATAGCGTCTTCTTCACTGTCATAAATTTCAAAAACCTTTGTAAGCCTTGTCATTTCAAATAGTTCTTGAACAGAAGGAGAAACATTAATCAGCTTAATATTGCCACGAAATTTCTTAACTTTCTTTAATGCTGCAGCAATGGCCCCTACCCCAATAGAATTTAAGTAGGTAATATCTTGAAAATCCATTATATAATTTTTTATAGCGCTATTTATGATTCCTTCTATTTGAGTTTTGAAATCATTTACGGTTTCCGCTCCAATATCGCCTTTTAACGATATGACACAGACACCGTTAGCTTTGTTTTTAGCTGTTAAGTTGACATTCATTTATGGACCCTCGATTCTGTACACGAAGAAACATTCAAATAAAAAAAATACCTCATCTTTTTCTTCTTTGCAAGAAAAAGATGAGGATTCTTGTAATGGGGTTAAGTAAAAATTATATTAGAATGTTTTTGAAGCTGATATTCTATGTGCATCACCCAAAGTTTCATCAGCATAAGAATAATCAAATCTCCAAGTATCAAGTTTAAAGCTTGCACCAAGAGTTAAATCACTATCATGTGAACCAACTCTTAAAATAACATTGTCATGAATCTGATATTCTGCACCACAGAAGAACTTAACATCCATATCTTCAACTTTATTCAGGTCGGCAGCAATCAAAAGCTTGTCATTACACTGATGCGCTACACCTAAAGTTGTTGTTACCGGAACATCATCTTTTGTGCCAGTATCTGTATTCCAGTCCATGCTTTCGCCAAGATCTCTTACAGAAAGACCAACAGTGGTTTTGTCATTCCAGTCATACATAAAACCGAAATCGAGACCCATTGCATCGGCTTTTTTATCATATAAAGAATGCTTTAGGTATTTTAGATTTAAACCAGCATAAAACTTATCTGTCACAGCTTTACCATAAGAAATAAATGTGTTTGTTTCAGTATCTTCAAAGTAACCGAAAATCCTTACATTGTTATTGTCATCCAACCAAGGCTGACCAGGATTATTTGGATCTTCTTTTGTTTCAGGAATACCATCAATACCAAATCTAATATGTGATAGAGCAACTGTTCCGTTACTCTTACCATCTTTTCCATTCAAAACATGAGCGTAGTTAAAGAAATTGTATTCACGATCATCAGTAAGATTAGCATGCATAAAAGAAGCTTCGTGCTTTTTTAACTTTGCTAAACCTGCTGGGTTCCAAAATGCTGCTGTAGAGTCATTTGCAACAGCGGTAAATGCACTACCCATACCAAGTGCTCTAGCACCGACACCCATTTTAAGGTAAGCACCAGCTTGACCTGCTGATTCAGCAGCATAGGTAGGTGCGATAGCTCCGATTCCAAGAGCTGCTATTAATAGGGCTTTTACAACCTTTTTCATATTATTCCCCTTACAAGTAAATAGAACTTGAACCTATATTCGGCAGGAGTAATATTTTGTTTAACTATTTTTATCAGTTTTTTTAAAAAAAAGGGGAATAAAAAAAGCCCACTTTTAAAAGTGGGCTTTTTTATTTTATCTTATCACTGTTTTCTTGCTGATTTTCTAGTTGCTTTAGTCTTCTTATCTGCTTTTTTGAATTTTTCTTTAGCTTCAATAGCTCTTATATCGTCTTCGCCATATTCATTCTTAAGATTGACATAATCCATATAAAGCTTGTAAACATCTTCACCAGAAGCAGAATCAGCTTTCCATTCGCTTTCGCTCCATTCAGCTTTCTTAATATCAGTATTGAATTCAACTGGTCTTGAAAGATCGCCTTCAGCATCGGCAAAAGCGGCCAAACCTTCTGTTAAAAGGGCATTACCGCCATTATTACCTCTTACTGCTACAGCACCTTCAACAACAGATACAGAAGTCTTCTTGCGAGAAGATACTGCTACTTCAAATTCAGTACCTCTGATACCTGCAACAAGAGATGGAGTTTCAATACGGAATTCAGTACCTCTTTTTGTAAATTTATACCAGGTTTTACCTTTGAAAACTCTGATACTCATTGGCTGAACTTCGATTAGAGTTCTTTCTTTGATACGCATATTGGTACCATCTGAATAAGCCAAAGTAGCTCTTGAATCAATCAAGGTTTCCAAAAGATCTCCAGCATAAAGCTGACAGGATTCATTTATAACATCGGTTTTATTACTACCAACACGTGTTAGTTTAACCTGACCACTGATTATTTCTAATTTTGCGTCAAGAGCAACAAGTTCTTCAGCAGCAAAAGAAGCTGTTGAGAACACCAAACAAAATACAGCAAGAAGGAAGCACAGTGTAGTGCGTTTCATAGTTATAAAGCCTCCTGATAATCTTCTGTCCTTATAGAGACGTGATATCAAACTATTGTAATTATAAGAATCTCAGACCAAAGTGTCAAGGTACATTTATTATTAATTTATAACCTTTTTCTAGTCATTAATTAATTTTTAAATATAACTTAAAAAAATTTTTTCAAGATCAGCTTTGGCTTTTTCTAAGTCATCATTAATAAGGCAGTATTTATATTCTTTGGAACAATCGATTTCTTTTCTTGCATTTATCATGCGTTTCTTCAAAGATTCTTCGCTGTCCATGTTTCTTCCACGAATTCGATGTTCTAATTCTTCAAAACTTGGCGGAAGAATAAATATCATTATTGCTTCCGGATATTCTTTGTGTATTTTCATTCCCCCCTGAACATCAATATTAAGAACAACATGTCTGCCTTCATTAATATTATCCATCAGGAATTTTCTGGGAGTCCCGTAATAATTGCCATGAACACAAGCCCATTCTGCAAAAGCATCTTTTTTTATAGCTTCTTCAAATTCAGAGGCTGTACAAAAATTGTATTCCTGTCCGTCTTTTTCTCCACCACGTGGCTCTCTTGAAGTAGTAGAAATAGAATAAACCACTTGAGGTTTATATTTATCTACTATGTAATTACAGAGAACTGTTTTTCCAACCCCAGATGGACCGGAAACAATAAATATATAACCTTTTTTGCTTTGTTCAGAAGTCATTTTATTATTTTTTTGTTATAAGAGAACAGCCAGTCATTTCGGCAGGTTTTTCAATACCCATCAAATCAAGAATTGTTGGTGCTATATCACAAAGTTTGCCTGAAGACTTAAGTTCAAGATTCTTCTTTGAAACAACACAGAATGGAACAACATTTGTTGTGTGTTCTGTAAAAGGTTCACCTGTTTTCAGATTAACCATCTGTTCTGCATTGCCATGGTCAGCAGTAATAAAGCAGTCATAACCCAATTCATAAGCAACTGGTATAGCCTTGGAAAGAACATTATTAACAGTGCTAACAGCTTTTATAGCTGCTTCCATAATACCTGTATGACCAACCATATCACAGTTAGCGAAATTAACCATAATAAAAGAGTATTTTTCGCTTCTAAGCTTTTCAATAAGAGTATCGCCAACTTCAAAAGCAGACATTTCAGGCTTTAAATCATAAGTTTTGACTTTAGGAGAAGGAATAACCTGACGTTCTTCTAATGGGAATGGAGATTCTACACCACCGTTTGTAAAATATGTTACATGGGCATATTTTTCGGTTTCAGCAAGTCTGAACTGAGCAAGCCCCTTATTGGAAATAACTTCTCCAAGAACATTAGTAGGATGCTGCGGTGGGAAAACGATAGGCAGTTTGAATTCATCAGCATAATTAGTAAACATAACGTAGTCTACTTTCATTTCTTTACGCTTGAATTCATTAAAATCAGGTTTTGTAAAAACTTTGCAGATTTCACGCATTCTGTCTGCTCTAAAGTTAAAAGCAAGTATTGCGTCACCATCGTTAATAGTAGCAACAGGAGCTCCATTTTCTTCTATTACTATAGGAACGATAAATTCATCGGTAACATTGTCTTTATAAGAAGCTTCTATAGCTTCAACAGGATCAGCAAATCTATTGCCCACACCGTGAACAAGAGCCTGATAAGCCTTTTCTATTCTTTCCCATCTGTTGTCTCTGTCCATAGCATAGAAACGACCAGAAATGGTTGCTATTCGGCCGACACCAAGTTCTTTGGTTTTTTCGTGAACTGCTTTTACATAATGAACGCCACTAGTTGGAGAAGTATCACGACCATCAGTGAAACAATGGATAAAGAGTTTCTTCAAACCTTTTCGTTTGGCAAGTTCTAATATAGCATAAATATGTTCAATATGGCTGTGAACACCACCATCGGAAACAAGACCATAAATATGTAATGAATGATTAGTTGCAATCATTTTATCCATCACATCATTCATAGCTTTATTTGTAAAAAAGTCACCATCTTCGATTGATTTGTTTATTCTTGTTATATCTTGATAAACAATACGACCTGCACCAATATTCAAATGCCCGACTTCGGAATTTCCCATCTGGCCAGCAGGTAAACCTACTTCTAATCCAGAAGCAGCCAGTGTTGTATAAGGACGTTCTGCAAAAAGTTTATTTATAAATTCAGGTTTAGCAGAATAAATAGCGTTGCCTTCCTGTGAATCTGAAACGCCATAACCATCAAGAATAATTAATAAAGCCTTTGATTTTGTTTCCATATAAACCTTCTATAATCTAGCATCATTTGAAAACCGGATTATACCTATGAAAATCTTTATTGTCAAATACCTTATAAAATGCCCATCATAACCCAATTTTAACCTTATTAGAATTGTAAACTCTTGAATATAAAAGTATAATAAAGTATAATATCTTTATGTTAATAGTTGGTTTAGGAAATCCAGGAAAAGAATACGAGAATACCAGACATAACGCTGGTTTTTGGTGTGCCGACAAACTTGCATCTCATTTTGCTGTTGGTTTTTCACCAATTCGAAAATATCAAGCAGATATAGCTGTTTTCAAATATAATTCTGATACTCACTATCTGCTTAAACCACTAACTTATATGAATAATTCTGGAGAAGCCGTCTGGGCATTTCTCCAGGACAAAAACATTGAAACATCACAAATCCTAGTAATAGAAGATGACATAAATCTTCCTGTCGGTAGAATAAGATTAAGAGCCAACGGTAGTGCCGGAGGCCACAACGGCTTAAAATCAATTATTTCCAAAATAGGAGAAGATTTCTGGCGTCTCAGAATAGGCGTAGGGCAACCTCAAACAGACAACAGCAACTCTGATAACGAACACGAAAAGCTTATTTCTCATGTACTTGGAGAAATAAGTCCCTCTGAAGCAATTATTCTGAGACAAGTGATTAAAATTATTCCTGAACTTGCTCAAGACTGGTTGAATGGTGAAGGATCAAAAGTAATGAACAAGTTTAATCCAATGAAATTTTCATAAACATTAAGGAGTTGGAAAATAAACATAAAATTGTAATTTTTTTCTAATTTCTAAAAAAAAATTTACAATTTTCAAACAAAATCGATAACTTTTTTCCTTTGAGCTATTGAAAAGTTTAAAGCGGTACTTTATAATAACTCTGATTCGTAGTTTACAGAGGTTTATTTAATGGACAATGTATTAAATATAACTAGAGAACAGCTAGATGCCCTTCGAGAAATAGGCAATATAGGCTCTGGCAATGCAGCTAGTGCATTAGCTCAGTTTCTTAACCGCAAAATCGACATGTCTGTTCCTAATGCCTCAATTATGGATTTGAATGACATTCCAAATCTTGTTGGAGGTCCAGACAAAGCAATTTTGGGTATATTCCTAAAAATAATGGGCGAAATATCAGGTCGTTTTCTATTACTTATACCAGAAGCTACATCTATAAAAATACTTAAAACACTAATTCCTGGTTGTGAAACAAGTACCTTAGTGAAAATGGGAGAAATGGAAAGTTCCTGTATGCGAGAAATAGGTAATATTCTTGCAGGAGCTTTTTTAAATGCTTTATCTGTAATAACTCAAACACCAATGCTAAATTCATTGCCTTCTATCAACTTTGATTATGCTGGAGCAATGATAGACAATGTAGTTGCAGATATGACAGCTGTAAGCGACAAAGTATTAATGATGGAAACATCTTTTATTGAAGAACAAGAAGATATGAGAATACACATCTTTATTCTTCCAGCTCCAGATTCTCTCAAATTGCTTTTGCAAAAAATAGGAGTTGCTGAATAATGTCAACAATCATACCTGTAGGAATGAGCCAGCTTAAAACAGGCAAATCACCAACACAGTTAGCTGTTTATGGAATAGGTTCATGCATAATCTTATCCATATATGATGCAGCTAGACGTATTGGAGGTTTAGCTCATATTATGCTTCCAGATTCTACTGGTATGGATACTTCTAATATCAATACGATAAAATTTGCTGACACAGCTGTACCTGCTTTAATTGAAGCTGTTCTAGATGAAGGAGCTCTTAGAGTTGGGCTTGAAGCTAAAATTTTTGGTGGTTCAGAAATGTTCCCACCAACAGAAGATTTTAGCAACACAATCGGTCGAGAAAACACAGTAGCAGTTAAAGCTGCTTTAAAGAAACATAATATTCCTTTAAAGTGTGAAGATACAGGTGGAACACACGGACGTTCAATTGAATTTGATTTATCTAATGGTGTAGTAAAAGTTTACATCGTTGGTGAAAGCATGAGGGAACTCTAAATGTCTAGACTTTCTTTACTAATAGGAGTTTTCCTTGCAACGTCTGTAACAAGTATTATAATGCTTATGGCAGTAACTCAAAATGTTGCTAGTACTACCATTATTTATAGAGGAACCGTAATTTTCTTTATATTTGGTTTTCTAGGAACTTTTTTTGGAAGTGTTCTTGAAGTAATGTTTATGCCTCTTGTTGAAGAACAAGCCAGCATAAATTTACAAAAAGAAATCAGTGGTGAAGACCATGAACTTCAAGCAGATTTAGGCGACCTTCTTGAAGAATGTAAAGTTATTACTAATCAAACTGAAAATGGCACCCCTACCGATGAGTCAAAGCCGGAATCAGCTGTAGCTGGTAGTAATCCGGCGGTGGTCTCATAAGGCAGCCAGACACGGAGGGATGATGTGAACAAAGAACTTCTTATAGAAACCGACTCAGAAGGCTTTATTGACCCATTAGTCAAGACCAGACTTCAAGACGAAGACGATCAAAAACTTTGGGAACAATACAAAAACAATCATGATCAGCGCATTAAAGATGCTCTGATTATGAAATACGCCTCCTTTGTAAAATATGTTGCAGGCAGAATAGCTGTAAATCTACCTAGCAATGTAGAATTCGACGACTTAGTAAGTTATGGGATTCTAGGTCTTATTGACGCAATCGATAAGTATGATATCGATAAAAATGTCAAATTTAAAACCTACGCAAAAACCCGTATCAGAGGTGCAATATTCGATGAATTACGTATTTTGGACTGGACACCTCGTTCTATACGTCAAAAAGCACGAAAATTAGAAAAAGCTTATGCTAAGTTGGAAGGCAAATTAGGACGCGATGCTAAAGACGATGAAGTTGCAGAATATCTTGGTGTTGATATTTCTGAACTGCATAAACTTTTTGATGAAACCAAAAAGTCTTTACTTCTTTCATTAGACGAAATGTTCTACGATGATGACGAAGGTTCATCACGTTTCGACTATATAGAAGATGAAAAAAGCGATAATCCTCAAACCAAAATTGAAGAAGCAGAAGCCAAAAAGATTCTCGCAGATGCAATCTCTAAATTGTCTGACAGAGAACGTATGGTTATAACTCTTTATTACTATGAAGAATTAACTTCCAAAGAAATAGGCAAAATTCTCGGAGTATCAGATTCTAGAGTTTCTCAATTACACACCAAAGCAATATTAAGACTTAGAGGTCGTCTAAGTAGAATAAAAGAAGCTCTTGTTCAGAGTTAAAGCTTAAAAAGCATAAAAAAAATCGCTTGTAATCAATTACAAGCGATTTTTTTATTTCTAGTTAATTCTTTATTTTCGAGCCTTTTTTGTATTAGTCTGCTAGGCCATCTACTACTTCTTGCTTACCGTCAGACTTTCCATCTGGTTCAAGCTTAAACTGGTCAATTAACTGACGCAAAGCTGCAGAATCTGCAACTAACTGAGAATATTTTTCATCATCTTTTATTACTCCCAGCTTATTATTTATATCATCAGTCAAACTCTTAGTTTTACTTAGAGTTGTTCTGAATTTTTCAAGAAGTTCATTCAGAGCTGCAGCCAGTTCCTTCAAATTATCATTTCTACGAAGACTAACCTGGAAAGTTAAATCACCTTCTGTAATACGCTTTATACTCTTTTCAAGCTTATAAGCAGGCCCCGCGGTTTGATGGGAGTAAAGAACACTAACCATAAAAACGATTATGACATTGACAAAAATCAAAACAACAAGTCTTGGCCAATAACTGCTGATAAAATCATGAATTAATGCAGAAGCATCATTCTGCTGAGTCAAGGTTGCATTCTTTTCTACGAAAAAAGAACCTAGAACATAAATATTGCAAGCCGTAATCACTGCGACAAGCAAAGCTAACAAAAGAATAGTGCCAGCAAACTTGCTTTGCATATCCTTTGCAATAAAATAATTTTTACGTTGACTAGCGCTCACAGTATATAACCCTCCTAGGGGATTTAGTCTTTTAAGCTTACATCAACATTAGTTTCTTTGTCAATTAGTACGTTTTATTTAGGGGAAACGATTGTTTTATAATATCTTATAATCAGCAGTTCAAATAAACTTCAAAATTTATAAAAGTATAGTATAATTATAAACATATGGAGTAAAAAAAATGCTTAATAAAAAAACTATATATCTTCTACTGATATTTCTAATATTATTCCAAGCCGCATCTTATTCTATGCCACCTACTATTCCTCAAAAAGGATATATGGTATCTCTTAGTTCTATTTATGTAGTTAATGCCAAAATAGACGACAAAATGGAAAAAGTTTGCCTTCCAAGACTTGATTTTAGCGAAGATGTAGATAAACAGTTATTAATAAAGAAGTTAACAGAAGCACTCACATCACAAGATGCTGTGTTTCAGCTTTATCATGATGGATTAGGAAGACCTAAAAAAGAAAACGGTTTAATGTTTGCTTCAGATGTGTATCTAAAAGAACTAGACATGACCTATACCGGTTTTTTAAGAAAATGTGGTTTTCAATTCACTGTTTCAGACAAACCTACCTTTGATGATATTGACTATCTCCAAGATGTATTGATAGCTGAAGAATCAAGTGCAAAGCTTAAAAAATTACAAAAAGTAGAAAAAGAAAAAGAAGAAAAAAGAATAAAAGCAGGACCTCTAGGTAGCAAATCAACCCTCAGAATAGCAACTGTTTCTGATGTTCTTCCCAAAAAGGTTTTACCACATCCTATCAGAAGCGAACAAGCAAAGGTTGCATCTATAATTGCAAACTTAAAATCAAGACCATATAAAACAGAAGTAATACAGATAGATCCTCTTAGATGGGCTTCTGGTCGTATGGGAACAATAAACGAAAAAGGCGAAATCGACATGGCAAAATGCGAAGGTCAGATTGTCGATATGCTTATCAGAGTTCCCGATAAAGCAGGTTGGCTTACTCCTGAAATGTTAAAAGAAATTAAAGATACTCCATGTGAATATGTTTTTTCACGTTATAAAAATGGTCTCGAAGTCGTTGAAGGAACAAGATATCTTCTACATGATATTTATTTTGGAAAACTCAAATTAAGTTGGGATGAATGGTTAGAAAAACACGGTTTAAAATGTCCTGAATTCGTAGAAAAACCAGAATATGCAACAGGAGTTGTTCCTATAGAATTGCATAAAGTTAATGGCATTTTCAAGTCTTTAGATGCTCTAAGTGTTTGTCAAATAAACTTCATAGAAAAAAGCAAACTCGTATTCCCAAAAGAAATCATGAGAGTATTCCCTCCAAATCCTAGACCAGATAAGAAACAGGGTATTCAATTTGTTAAAGAATACACAAAAGCTTTTCAAGGTAAAAACGTTACTGTTCACCTTATGGTTTGTCCTGACGGCAAATCATATACTGAGCTAGGACAAAAACGTATTAACAAAATGATGTTTAATGAAACATCAAAATATTTTGCAGATACAGAACAAGACATTATTAACTCTTTAAAAAAACAAGATTAGATTAACTTTTAAATAAGTCTAATAATACCTTCCAAAAAGAGCTATAAAAATAGTGCATTTTCTTTATTAAAAGAGTAGAATGTCTATCCTAAAAAATATAACAAAGGAGGGCGTAAATTAAATGAATCAGGGTAGTGATGACTATGACACAGACCATTTATTTTTTAACAGATTTAATTGGCGCCCCAGTATACAGTGAAGCAGGCAGACAGTCTGGCAAGATAACAGATTTTGTCTTAATCTTAAAAGACCATAAACTCTACTTTGAACAAGCCGTTGTCTACGACTTTGATTCTTCATCAAATAAACTGGCTTCTTTGCACAATTTTAAGCTCTTTACGCCTGAAAAATTTGAACTGCAAGATCTCTTAAGTGATTTACCTGCTTTTGCTAAAAAGGATAAAACCACATTAGCAACAGATTTGATAGACAAAACAGTTATTGATACCGTAAATGTTAGAAATATCAATATCTATGACTTAGCTGTTGTTTGCGAGAAAAATAAAGTTATCCAGGTTAGCGGTGTTGACATTAGTTTCAAGGCTTTTTCTAAAAATTCAGGCTTATATAATGTTTCAAAAACCGTAGCTTCATGGTTTAAAGTTGATTTAAAACCTGAAATAGTAGAATGGGATAAAATCATCGGTTTCGACGATGAGTTTGAAAACATTACTACTGATGAAACTTCTGATAATCTACAAAATTTGCATCCTGCTGATTTGGCAGATATCCTTGAAGACTTAGACGATGAAGACAGAGTTTCTGTTATAGAAAATCTCGATGAAGACGTAGCAGCAGAAACTATTGCGGAAGCAGATTCCGAGACTCAGATTCAGATTATCGAAGATTTGGATACAGAAACAGCTTCTGACATTATCGAAGAAATGGATCCTGACGAAGCAGCAGACTTGCT
>JAEEGF011227056.1_pt1 | contig 15340 bp, 12 predicted proteins | sample 9134171 | NCBI WGS metagenome assembly JAEEGF01 (sample SAMN16246542, study PRJNA631951) | gut metagenome | biome: gut microbiome; feature: rumen; material: AP-attached | host: Bos | place: Iran: Karaj | collected 2018-10 | reverse complement strand
GCATCGTTGAGATTCCGGCTCTCCTGCACGCTTCTCTTCTGTTATGACCTGCAATGATCTCATATCCGCCTTGAGGTCTTATCCTTGCAACTCCGGGAGTAAGAACGCCATTTTCACTGACACTTTTAACCAGCTCGTCCATTTTTTCCTTGCTTATCGGCTTAAATGGATGATCATGAAAATCATAAAGATCATCGATAAACACTTCCCTTATCTCTCCGGTTTCTCTCATGGAATCGTTCATTCCAAAAAGATCGTTAAAACTATTCAATTTTATTTTTGAGGCACTGTTTATTTTATTCATTTGCAAGCACCTCCTCTGCAAAGCCTTTATATGCTTTAGCCACTTTTCCTTTTGGATCATGAACAAATATACTCTTTCCCTCAGCAGATATCTCGGCAGCTCTCACCGAAGCCGGGATTTTGTTCTTATACACTCTTATTTTCTTTCCGTATGCTATATCCAGTAGCTCAAGTATCCCTTTTGCATAGTTGGTTCTCTCATCAATCATTGTGATCAGGATCCCATCTATTCCAAGTTTAGGATTAAGACCTTTTTTTACCTTTCCAACTGTTCTGAAAAGTTGTTCCAGGCCCTTGAGTGACAAATATGCAGCATGTACCGGAACTATAACTTTATCCGCAGCAACCAGACTGTTGATGGTTATAAGACTTAAGTTTGAAGCACAGTCGATAATAATGAAATCATAGAATTCCTTGACATTATCAATGTACTTCTTAAGTACAAATTCTCTGCTCCATGTATTAACGAGCGATACTTCTATGCCTGAAAGTTCAATATTTCCTGGAAGCAGATCCATTCCTTCCGGATGATGAAGAATTCCGTATTTACGTCTGTTGTAGTTTTCATCATTTATCTCTTTTTCCATAACATTGGATAATGTAATATCCATGCTATCCGGATCTCCAAACCCAAGGCTTGCTGTAAGACTTCCCTGGCTGTCCGTATCGATAAGCAACACCTTGTAGCCCTTATTTACGAGGTAAGCCCCAAGGTTACATACCGTCGTAGTTTTACTGACCCCACCCTTCTGCGAGGTCACAGAGTATATTTTGCACATGATCAATTACCTACCTTTCCGTTGTGTTTTAATATTTATTCTTTGGCTGAAGAAAAACGGTACCTGTTCCGTAATATCTGCTCCTTCTGTTTATTTCCTGTTCTTCAGCATATTTTTTCATATCCTCATCAGATCTAAATACTTCGGTATAAACTCTCTTATGTCTGTTTGAACCCCTGATATCCATGATCTCTGAAGGATTGTTCATTACAAACCTCTTGTCTCTCTCCATCATTTTTAAGAACCATTTGATGTCTCTTGTGGTTCCCTGTAATCTAATCTTTAGCATTTTTCTCTTCCTTTCCTATTACCGATGTACTTTATTCATTAAATATCCCATCCACCACTTCCTTTTGATCCGAAAACCTTATAACAACGAGTTACGACCATAACACAAAAAAAGGACACAATCTAAAATTTTTACTTTTAGAAAGTGTCCTTGTTTGCAAGATATCTATTTGGTTTTCTGATACAAAAGTGAATACTTATGTAATAACATGCAGATTACTTCTGAAAAACGTTGTAAAATTGTTGTAAAACAACTTTGCAAACCTCAGCGAAACCGCATAAACGTTAATTATTACTTCTTTTCAGTCTTCAGTGTCGGGAACAGCAGAACGTCTCTGATGGCCGGTGAATCGGTCATGATCATTACGAGACGATCGATACCGTATCCGATACCGCCTGTAGGTGGCATACCAACCTCAAGAGCATTGAGGAAGTCCTCATCTGTATGCTGTGCCTCATCGTCTCCGGCATCTGCAAGTGCATCCTGCGCAGCAAATCTTTCTCTCTGGTCGATAGGATCGTTAAGCTCGGAATATGCATTTGCCATCTCCCAGCCGTTCATGAAGAACTCGAATCTCTCAACATAGTTTGGATCCTCAGGCTTCTTCTTTGTAAGAGGTGAGATCTCGATTGGATGATCCATAACAAATGTAGGCTGAACCAGGTGCTCCTCAACATATGTCTCGAAGAAGAGGTTAAGGATATCGCCCTTCTTATGGAAATCTTCAAACTCGATGTGGTGCTCCTTAGCAAGGGCACGTGCTGCCTCAAGATCAGCAACCTCGTTCCAGTCAACGCCTGAGTATTTCTTAACAGCGTCAACCATTGTGATCCTCTCAAATGGCTTGCCAAGATCCATCTCGATGCCCTGGTAAGTAATAGTTGTTGTACCAAGAACCTCCTGAGCGATATGACGATACATAGCCTCTGTAAGGTCCATCATGCCGTGATAATCTGTATATGCCTGATAAAGCTCCATGAGTGTGAACTCAGGATTGTGGCGTGTATCAACGCCCTCATTTCTAAATACACGTCCGATCTCATAAACCTTCTCGAGACCACCTACGATAAGTCTCTTGAGGTAAAGCTCAAGGGAAATACGGAGCTTAAGATCCTCATCAAGCGCATTGAAATGTGTCTCAAATGGTCTTGCAGCAGCTCCACCCGGATTTGCAACGAGCATAGGAGTCTCAACCTCCATGAAGCCCTGATCATCAAGGAATCTTCTGATGCTTGAGATGATCTGTGATCTCTTGATAAATGTATCCTTAACTTCAGGATTCATTACAAGGTCAACGTATCTCTGACGATATCTGATATCTGTATTTGTAAGGCCGTGGAACTTCTCCGGAAGCACCTGAAGTGACTTTGTGAGAAGAGTCACGTTGTCTGAATGAACTGAAATCTCGCCCATCATTGTACGGAAAACATAGCCCGTAACGCCGATGATATCGCCCACATCAAGCTTCTTGAATGCGGCGTAAGCTTCCTCACCGAGAGTATCCTTTGAGACAAATACCTGTATGTTTCCGCTCTTGTCCTGGACGTTGCAGAAAGAGGCCTTACCCATGACACGCTTTGACATCATCCTTCCGGCGATGCTTACCTTGATAGGATTTGCGTCCATGATGGCACGTCTCTCGTTGTACGCGTCGTTCTTAATCTGCTTAGCTTCTGCAGGATCCATACCTTCTGTATCAGGCATATCCTTGCCGACAAGGAGCTTAGCCTCGAGAGCTGTATACTCCTCCTTAGCCTGCTCGGCATGGTAGCTCTGATCAAACTTTGTTATTACGAAAGGATCCTTACCTGCTTCCTGAAGTGCGGCAAGCTTCTCGCGACGCACCTTAAGAAGCTGATTTATATCCTGAACAGGCTGTGCTGCCTGTCCCTTCTGATTGTTCTGGTTGTTCTCTCCCATTTTTATCCTCTTGTAAAGTCAAGTATCTTGTAGTTAAATGTACCGCTTGGTGTATTTACGATGACTGTCTGTCCTGCCTTACGTCCGATAAGAGCCTTGCCGATTGGCGACTCGTTCGAGATCTTGCCATTCAGAACATCAGCCTCTGTCGAACCAACGATCATATACTTATACTCTTCCTTGCTGTTGATATCCTGAATATGAACGGTTCCACCGAAGTTTACCGTCTCCTTATCAAGCGAATCTTCGTCAATAACTTCTGAGTTTTTGAGGATCTTCTCGATCTCTTCTATTCTTGCTTCGATGTCACGCTGCTCATCCTTGGCTGCATCGTACTCTGCGTTCTCTGATAAGTCTCCCTGCTCTCTTGCTTCCTTGATCTTCTGAGCAACCTCTCTACGACGGAAAACTCTGAGATCATTCAGCTCGTCCTCGAGCTTCTTGAGACCTGCACTGGTAAGAATATTTTTCTTCTGTTCTGCCATATCTTAACTTCCTTCCTGAAATTTTATTTCGATAGACACGGAGTTAATTATATCTTCTATTAATTATAAAGTCAATACGATATATAAAGACCCGACAGGCGAGACCTTGAACCTGGGGTTCAAGTCCCGAGCAAACGAAAAGGGCAGCTACTAGCTGCCCTGTGAGTGCAGTTGACGGGACTTGAACCCGAACCCACTTGCGTGGACATGAACCTGAATCATGCGCGTATGCCAATTCCGCCACAACTGCTTATTTCAACATTCAGAATATTAACACATTTAAATCACTAATGTCAAGACGCCGCTTTTATAATAGCGGCGCCCGACTTTGTTTTCTTATAATTACTTTACTGAGCCTCTGAAGAAGCCTCGGTAGTATCTTCTGTAGGAGCATCAGGTGAAGCTTCTGTTGTTGCTTCTGTAGTTGCCTCTGTTGTAGTTGTTGTTCCATCTGTTGATGCCTCAGTGGTATCTTCAGTAGAAGCATCTGCGCCGTCATCAATAACTGCATTCTCGTAAACGATGTTCATTACTTTCTCTGCAGCTATTACATAGTAGATATCTTCCTCAGAATAGTAATTCTTGATATCATCCTCAGATGTAAGGTTGTACTGAGTCATGATCTCCTGCTTCTTGGCAGCTACATCCTCGTCAGAAACTGTGATGCCCTCTGCGTCAGCGATTGCTGTGATTACCATTCTCTGTCTTACGTAATTCTTAACGTATTCTGTGATATACTCCTTCAGCTCTTCCTCTGTCTGAAGTCCGTAGTAGTATGCGATAAGTGTTGAGAAATCAACGTTGTTGCTCTCTGCGAGCTCCTTCATCTGGCCGATCATCGAATCGATCAGGTTCTGCATCTCTTCCTTTGGATACTCAGAGATTGTAGAATCCTCGATAACCTTTGAGATGACGTTTGTCTTATCTGTATTTAAGTCTACAGAAGCGTTGTACTCCTCGTGAGCCTTACGCATCTCTTCCTCAAACTCTTTTGTTGTCTTGTAATCAGTAAGTTCTGAAACAAGCGCATCGTTGTATTCCGGAACAACTGTCTTAACGATTCCGTGAAGAGTTGTCTCAAATACAGCTTCCTTTCCTGCCTTATCAGGATCCTTTGAGTAGTTCTCAGGGAATGTAACCTTTACATCAAATGTATCTCCGCCCTTATGGCCTACGATCTGATCATCAAAGTTGTCGATGTATCCGCTTGAACCAAGTGTTATCGTTGTACCGTTGCCGTTTGTGCTGCCCTTATCGAACTCCACACCGTCAATATATCCAACGTAATCTATCTTTACAGCGTCGCCGTAGGTTGCGACTGTTGTTGTATCGGTTTCCTGCTTGGTACCCTGGCTTATGAGGGACTGTTTATCAGACTCGATGGTCTCATCTGTAACCTCTGTTTTGGATGGAGTGTATTTTACTCCCTTATACTCAGCAAGAGTAACGTTCTTTACGTATCTTTCCTTCATCGCCTCAAGCGGATCAGCAGCCTTCTTCTTGCTGTCCTTCTTTCCGCAGGCAGCGAGAAGCGACAGGCACATGACCATTATAAGCAGTGAACACAGCTTCTTCTTCATGTTATTGTCCTTCCTTTTTATATTTATCCTTTTTATTATCCTTGTGAATACAGCCGTATCTCCCGGCTCTCCTGCCACCACTATATATAGGTGTCCGCTGTCCCGAAGTACGACAATTAAAATATATAACACAAACGCCGGGAAAAATAAAGGATTAAGTATAATATTTCACAAACTTTACAAAATTCAGACCATTTATATATAATAAGGAAGAAGTTCGGCCGGATTTTGGGGAAACCACGTAAAACCGTCATTTGTACTAAATGTTGTAAAACGTCAAATAGTCAGACACTATATTTAGTATTTTGCTATTTACAAAGCAGACACCCTTTGCTATAATCTGTACTTGAATCGACTATATTTGTTTATTGGGTCCAGTGAAGGCAAAAAACACAGATTTCAAAGAAAAAAAAGTGAGGAGAGGTATCAATGAAGGTTGTAAAAAGGGACGGTCATATCGTTGATTTTGACCGAAGCAAGATCGTAACTGCTATCAGAAAGGCAAACGCAGAAGTAGATCCCGAGGAGAAGATCTCGGATGATAAGATTGAAACCATTGTACATGGAATCGAAACTAAGAAACGCAAGAGAATCCTTGTTGAGGATATCCAGGATATCATTGAGCAGGATCTTATGGAGGATGGAAAATACGTCCTTGCGAAAACTTATATCATCTATCGTTACACCAGAGAACTTGTTCGTAAGGCAAATACAACTGACGACTCTATCCTCAGTCTCATAAAGAACCGCAACAAGGACGTTATGGAGGAGAATTCCAACAAGAACGCAACTGTTGCTTCAACACAGCGTGACCTTATCGCAGGCGAGGTTAGTAAGGACCTTACAAGAAGAGTCCTTCTCCCTGAGAAGATCAGCAAGGCTCATGACGAAGGTGTTCTGCATTTCCACGATGCTGACTACTTCCTCCAGCCAATATTTAACTGCTGCCTTATCAATATCAAGGATATGCTCGAGAACGGCACCGTTATGAACGGCAAGCTTATCGAGAGTCCAAAGTCATTCCAGGTAGCATGTACAGTTATGACACAGATCATCGCTTCCGTTGCATCTTCACAGTACGGCGGACAGTCTGTTGATCTTATCCATCTTGGAAAATATCTCAGAAAGAGTTATGAGAAATATAAAGAAAGATTCACCAAGGATTTCGGTGACAAGGTAGACGCAGATACACTTGAGGCTATGATCCAGGAGAGACTGAATGATGAGCTCCGCAGTGGTGTTCAGACTATTCAGTATCAGATAAATACTCTGATGACCACAAACGGTCAGTCTCCTTTCGTAACACTCTTCCTGCACCTTGATCCTGAAGATGAGTACGTTGAAGAAAATGCACGTATCATCATCGAGGTTCTCCGTCAGAGATACGAAGGTATCAAGAACGAAGCCGGTGTTTATGTAACACCTGCATTCCCTAAGCTCATCTATGTACTTGATGAGTTCAACTGCCTGAAGGGCGGAAAATACGACTACATCACAGAGATGGCCGTTAAGTGCTCTGCAAAGAGAATGTATCCTGATTATATCTCAGCCAAGAAGATGCGTGAGAACTATGAAGGAAATGTATTTTCACCTATGGGCTGCCGTTCATTCCTTGCTCCTTGGAAGGATGAAAAGGGTCAGTATAAATTTGAAGGACGTTTCAACCAGGGCGTTGTAAGCCTTAACCTTCCACAGATCGGTATCATCGCAAGAGGCGATGAGGAACTCTTCTGGAAGATACTTGATGAGAGACTTGAGCTTTGCTACGAAGCTCTTATGTGCAGACATAATGCTCTTATGGGTGTTACAAGCGACGTAAGCCCTATCCACTGGCAGTATGGCGCTATCGCACGTCTCGGCAAGGGCGAGAGGATAGATAAATACCTTCTCAACGGTTATTCATCTATTTCTCTTGGATACATCGGTCTTTATGAAGTTACAAAGCTTATGAAGGGCGTGAGCCACACCACTCCTGAAGGTCAGGAGTTTGCTCTCCGTATCATGCATAAGCTGAGAAATGCCTGCGATACATGGAAGAAAGAAACAGGCCTTGGATTCGCACTTTACGGAACTCCTGCGGAATCACTCTGCTACAGATTTGCACGTATCGATAAAGAGCGTTTCGGAACAATTCCTGATATCACCGATAAGGGTTATTATACCAATTCATATCACGTAGATGTACGTGAAGATATAGATGCCTTCGAGAAGTTCACATTTGAGAGCCAGTTCCAGAGTATTTCCTCAGGCGGAGCCATCTCTTATGTTGAGATTCCAAATATGGCAAATAACCTTGAAGCTCTTACAGAGCTCGTTAAATTCCTCTACGACAACATCCAGTACGCAGAGTTCAATACCAAGTCTGACTACTGCCATGTATGCGGATTCGACGGCGAGATCAAGGTTAACGAAAATAACGAATGGGAATGCCCTGTTTGCCACAACAAGGATCATTCAAAGATGAATGTTACCAGAAGAACCTGCGGCTATCTCGGAGAGAATTTCTGGAATGTCGGCAAGACTAAGGAGATCAAGTCACGTGTACTTCACGTAGGAACACCTGATTACATCGCTGAAACTGTTACAGCTTCTGCTTCATGTGGATGTGATAGCTAATATAGCGATCGCTGATTCGCCAGAAATTTAAGATTTAAGAAATCCTAAGGGGCCCACTACCCGGGCCCCTTATATATTATACTATAACGAGCACCTGTCACGAGTTTCGTGCAGGTCTGTATTGTATCGTAATTGTCATATAACTCCTGCCGCTTATCGCGCAGATTCGTAATTGTTAAATATAAAGGAGATCAGCCATGAATTGCTGCGGAATATACTACTGCGACACCGCAAACGGTGTCGGTATAAGAACATCATTATACGTATCCGGCTGTACCCATCACTGCAAAGGCTGCTTCAATGAAGCTACCTGGGATTTCAACTACGGAAAGCTCTTCACACCGGAAATAGCTGAAGAGGTCATCAAATCCCTTGCCCGTCCATACATTCAGGGCATAACCATACTCGGTGGCGAGCCTTGGGAGATCGTAAACCAGAAGGTCCTCCGTCCTTTCATCGAAAGGATCAGAAGAGAATATCCTGACAAGACTATATGGACCTATTCCGGCTATCTTTTCGAGGAGCTTCTCGATCCGGATAATAAGAGATGCCACTCTGAAGACACTCTTCCGATGCTTGAGATGACCGATATCCTCGTCGACGGCGAGTTCATCGAAGCCCGCAAGAACCTCAAGCTCCGCTTCAGAGGCAGTGATAACCAGCGTATCATCAAGGTTAAGGAAAGCCTTGAAACCGGTGAAGTTGTTCTGTCCGAGTATATGCAGGGGCGTATCTAATAACTCAGAAGCGTATCTGATACAAAACTGAGTCAAATTCAATAAATATTTAAGAGCCATGAGACGAATGTCCCATGGCTCTTTTTTATATTAACCCTTCTCTACTATCTCATCGTTCTCAATCGTAAGCTCCGAGAGGTTATCAAGAACCTCGCGCTGGAATTCCAGTGCCTCAGAATCCTGGAAGCCTATGAAGAGAAGCTCCTCGATCTGATCTCTGTTGAAGAAATACATCTGATCTGAAGCGCCCACACCCTCCGGATAAGGAACGCCGACATAATCATAGATCATATCCTTCTCCTCGGTAGTTACGATCCTTCCTACAATCATGAGCTTACGCTCTGCGCCTTCCGGTCTGACGACCGATCCTATTGGAAGCATATTCTTATACATTTTCTGTCCTCCTGTTATCATTATCTATGACTGAGTCTGCCGGCAGCAACACCCTTTTTGACCTTTTCATCCTTCTTAGGTTCTTCTGCCACTGTTTTCCTGCCAAGATCATTATGTTTTTCTTCCGGCCTAAGTTCTTCAAGCTTCGGAAGCTCCTTGGCTTTCTGTTGCTTTTTCTCTCTATATTTATTTATCAACTTCTTAAGCTTACTCTTCTCCCATTTTCTCTTGATCTTCGAAGCAGCCTCGCTCCAGTTGATGTTTATGCTGAGACCGACTCCAAGTCCAAGAGCACCCGAAAGCGAGAATCCAACGCCGCCAACTGTAACCTCGGTACCTGCACTTGCGCCGACACCGGCAGCATATGCTGTAATGCTGGCGCCAATCTTGATTCCGAGAATATTTATCGAACCTGAGCCGCCGCCCTTAAATGCAGTGGCAACTGCACCGGCCATCACCTTAAATCCAAACTCGTTATGTTCTTTTCCGTCATCATCCTTGACAGTAACATTTCCGAAGGCTGCCTGAGCCTTGCCTTCAAGGTGGCCTACGCTTATATTTCCGCCTGCGGAAATACCGCCGTATTTTCCACCGGCCTTGGCCTTGATACGGGCTCTGATGGCATTTGCTTCACCCAAGAGGTTCATATTTAAACCGGATGAGTCAAGATTCGCTCCGATCGCAGTACTTGTCTTAACCTGCCCAAAGGCAAAACCGCCAGACAGCTGAAGGCTCTTATGCTTTGAATGAAGCTTAAGACCAACTTTACCAACACGTAGCTTCGAGGTCTGCCCTATACTCATTCCGGCTGTTACGGTTGTATTATCCTTCGCTCCGTAGGGATCATTGGCCATACCCACGCCTTTGAACCCCGGCCTTCCGACTCTGAAGGTGAACAGTTCTCTCTTGGTCGTCGTGTTGACCGTTTCATTAACCCTCTTATAAAAAGACTTATCTATACCGGAAACCGGCTTATTATGCTTGATCCCGGCGCGCTCGAGTTCCCTGAGATCCCTGAGATTCTCGTAGAACTTCTTCGCCGTTGCATCGGTCTGATGTTTCGCCAGATTATCATAATCAGAGACACTCCAGATCCTGCCAAGTGTATTTGTATGGAGGACCTTAACGTAATTCTTATCTGAGATAACCTTCATCTTAAGGTCCGCAAATCTCGAAACCTGATACAGTACGTCGCCCTTGCTTATAAGTTTTTTCTTATCAGAAAACTTCTTTATCTTGTCCTGAATTATAATTTCCTGCTTCTCTTCTATAATCTTACGATCCTTATCGGTGAACTTTCGACCCTGTCTCTCCTTAGCCTTCTTTGCAGCCTCCACCGATTTATCCAGCGTGGCCATGGACCAGTTGCCCATAAACTCAGCAATCTCGTTCTCTGACATATTCCTTAGCTTTTCAGAGGCAACAACCGCCTTCTCGAGGTTTATACGAAGCTCAGGATACATCTGACAGAGCTTTGCGTCATTCTTATACGTCAGTATCTTTGACGAATCCACAAGATTCATAAGCGCATCAAACTCATCCTGCTTTAGCTCGCCCGACCTGTCGTACTCATTTAGTTTCTTATTACATGTATTTATCTGCTTTTTGGCAGTGTATCTTACATTCTGCTTCCACTTAAGACGCCAGTCAGTCTGCCGCACATCCCCAGGCTCCAGCATATCGGGAGCGATGATACCATCTCCAACACCCGGATTCCTAGGGATTGCATTGTCAACCTTGATCAGGTCGTCAGCCGCGCAAAAACGCTTATACATAGCACGCTGTACTTTCTTTGCCTTGCTGGTACCCATATTTCCGGTACCCAGCGCGCCCTGCTTAAGCTTCTCCTCCCTGTAAGGTCTCGCGGCTTCCTTCATCTTGCGGATCTTCTCCTCAAGATCCTGCCTAACATCTTCCGAAAGCTGTTCCTCGCCTGAATGGTCATCCAGAACCTTAAGCACAGCCTTGATCGACTTATCAAGCTTCTTATAAAGACCCGAATTCCATGTGAACTCGTCGCGTCCTGTTTTTAATTCGCCGGAAATATCAAGCAGCTTCTCGGCCAGTGCTTTTCTGTATAAAAGTTCAGACATAGCGAACCTCCTTTCTTCTAACTAAGGCAACTATACACGACTCTGCATAACAAAAGCGCAACAAAATCCCCTTGAATATCCCATTAACTTTTTCATTCAATCGCCCCTTGAATATCCACCCTCCCGGGAATATAATAAATACGAACATTTTTCAGGTCAGATTTTGCACTCCCGCGACGAAGCGTAAGCAAATATTTGCAAAGGAGTAGTAAATGATCATGAGTATTAAAAGACTGGAGTTTAGTCACAAAACTGTATTTGGAATTGTTATGCGGCATTCCGAATTATGCCGTAAAACTCTCGAAAGGATTCTCGACAAGAAAATACTGCGGGTGGAGATTCCTGAAATCGAAAAAACCTACGATTATTCTGCATATTCAAAGGGCATACGCCTCGACGTATACTGCGATGGCGAGGATGAAGTTTACAACATCGAGATGCAGAACTACAAGTTTAAAGATCTTCCGAAAAGAGGAAGATACTATCAGGCAATGATCGACAAGGATCTGCTTGATAAGGGCGAACCATATTCGAATCTAAAGAAAAACATAATCATTTTTATCTGTCGATTCGATCTCTTCGAGAAGGGTAAACATCTTTACACATTCGAAAACAGATGTATTCAACATCCTGCGCTAACGTACGGCGATGAAACTCAGAAGATTATCCTGAATACCACGAGCAAGGAAAATGATATTCCGCTGGCGTTAAAGATGTTTCTCGATTATATCGAAACCGGCGAGGTTCAGGACGAATTCACCGCTGAACTTGAGATGGAAGTCGACAAAATAAGGCAGAACAAGAAGTGGAGGGATGAGATCATGACCTACGAGCAAGAGTGGGAAAATGAAAAAGATTCTTTGTGCAGACAGTGGAAAGAGGAAGGCCTCGAGGAAGGGCTCGATCAGGCTTATATTAAATACGCTTCCAAGATGCTCGGGAACGGATCGACTCGCGATGAAGTCTTATCGTCTCTCATGGATATGTTTGAAATTAGTACCGAGAAGGCCGAAGAAATCATTACGACAGCATCAACAAAATAGGTAGTAAAAAGCAGACTAACACAAGTAATGCCCATAGACCACCGTCTATGGGCATTCGTATTTTTCTGTGTTGTTCGCCATTAATATTATATTTAATCTAAAACGCTGTGCCATTCGTACTCCGCTACTCTGAACGTCAGATGCTCAGTACGTGCGAGGCAATCTGGAAATAGATAAGAAGTGAGATTGCATCGACGATGGTGGTGATGAAAGGACTCGCCATAACGGCCGGGTCGAAACCGATACGCTTTGCAAGTATCGGGAGACTGCAGCCTACGAATTTTGCAACGATAACCGTCAGAAGGAGCGTCAGACAAACCACAAGTGCGATAGTTACCGATATTTTATCAAATACCAGAAGCTTCACGAAGTTAGCTGAAGCAAGAGTGGCTCCGCACATCAGAGCAACCAGAAGCTCCTTGCCCTGTATTCTGAAAATATCACTGAATTCTATCTCGTCAAGAGAAAGTCCACGGATGATCGAAACCGAAGCCTGGCTTCCTGCATTTCCGCCGGTATCCATAAGCATAGGAATATAAGCCGTAAGCACAACGTAAGCGCCAAGGGCAGCCTCGTAACGCGCAATGATAGCACCTGTAAATGTAGCGGATATCATGAGCAAAAGAAGCCATGGTATCCTTTTTTTGTAGGTTTCAAAAGGTGTCGTCTTGATGTAAGGCTTGTCGGTAGGCGTGATAGCGGCCATCATTTCGATATCCTCTGTAGCCTCTTCCTGGATGACATCGATTACGTCGTCGATTGTTATGATACCGACGAGCCGCTTCTCGTTGTCAACAACCGGAATGGCAAGGAAGTTGTACTTGTCAAAGGATTTTGCAACCGACTCCTGGTCCTCTGTGGTCGTAACGTAGATGATATTTGTTATCATGACGTCCTTAATCTTGTCTTCGTAGTTAGAAAGCAGGAGGTCCTTAACTGTCACGATGCCGAGAAGCTCCTTCTTCGGGTTCGTAACGTAACAGGTGTAGATGGTCTCTTTGTCGACACCGACATTTCTGATACGTGTAAATGCCTGCTGAACCGTCATGTCCTCCTCGAGGCGGACATACTCGGTGGTCATGATGCTTCCGGCACTGTCCTCAGGGTATTTCAGAAGCTCATTTATCTCCTTACGAGTTACTGGGTCCGTATTTTTCAGGATTCTCTTAACAACGCTGGCCGGCATCTCCTCGATCATGTCGACAGTATCGTCCATGAAAAGGTTGTCGATGATGTATTGAAGCTCCTTATCGGAGAAGGCCTTGATAAGCTCCTCCTGGATATCCGAGTCAAAATACGAGAATGCATCCGCAGCCAGCTCCTTCGGCAGGATCCTAAAGGCTATGGAAAGCTTCTCTATCTCAAGTTCCGAGAGTGCAGCGGCGATATCAGCTTCGTTTTGTTCGCTGAGTATCGTTCGAAGGTCGTGCAGCTTCTTCTCGTCGATCAGTTCTTCTATTTTCTCTTTGATGAGTTCTTCCTTCATCTCACTCACCGCCTTTCGCTGTATTCATGACTCTTCGAGTCACATAATTATGACTCAGGGAGTCGCGCATTCATGACTCTTCGAGTCATTTTTCTCGCCTCCCGGCTCGGTCCGTGCTAAACGCTTGCCACAGGCAAGCAGCACCATCGCGGCACTCGGCATATACATGTGCCTGCCTCGAGAGCATCGCGCAAAAGAAAACTCCGTATCTACGTGAATAGATACGGAGTCATAAGGCCATAGTAATTGATTAGTGCGTTCCTGTGGAACCGAAGCCGCCGGCACCTCTTTCAGTCTCATCAAGCTCAGAGACCTCGTTAAATACGCCCACGATATAAGGCGTGATGACCAGCTGGGCAATCCTCTCGCCCGGTTCTATGGAAGCAGCCTGGTTGGAATGGTTATGGAGTGCAACCATAACCTCGCCGCGATAATCCGAATCTATAACACCAACTTTATTTGCGGGGGCAAGCCCCTTCTTACTGGCGAGCCCACTCCTTGCATATATAAGACCTGCATAACCTGTAGGAAGCTCCATGGCAAGACCTGTCGGCACAAGGATAGTTTCTCCGCTCTCTATAGTAAGATTGCTGTCGATACACGCATAAAGATCAGCACCGGCAGCATTCTCCGACCCATAAGTCGGGATGGCGGCGTTAGGTTTGACTTTCTTTATATTAACTAATGCACTGTTTACCATTGTATTTACCTCACAGTTTTTTACCATCAACCAGTATACCACAATTTCGCGGATAATCATAGCGAAAAATGTACTTTTCGAATCCGTCCGAGATCGATTATAGATCTTAAATAATTATTTCCCTTCAAACGCGCTGTAAATACTTCCATCTATGGCGTCAATCTGAAGAAAGCTTCCTGAGGCAACCAGCTCTCCCGCATCATTATATGCTTTTCCGCTGAAATCCCAAACCGGTATCAGATAACCGCTTTCATTACTTTCATGATCCGATATTCTGGCATATCTTAAGCTGATATCATCTATTTCAATCACAAATCCATAGAAGAATTTCGTTGCGTCATCAAGAATTCCGTAGAAATAATCGGATTTGTTAAGGGTATTCATCATCTCAGCCTTATATATCTTCTTAATCTCCTCTATGTCCTTAAGTTCTGCCGAGTCGTCCATCAACTCATCATATTTTATCGGACAGGCATAGCTAAATCCGACTATTCCATTGTCATTGACCATTACTTCTACATTTGAGCTGAACCATACAGCCTCCTTCCGTCCGGCCGCGTCATATTTCACCATCTCACCGTAGTCCTCAACGATATTTCCATTAACAACCGGCTGATATATGATATGCCATACCCTTCCGACTGTCAGCTCCTCAGTATAAGTACCGTCGCTGTTTGTTGTCCTTCTTTTTGTCGCATGATCGCTGATATATTTTTCCTCAACAGCAGAAGCTGCATAAATATCGGATATTTCAAGCTTTTTCAAGAGTTCATCCGCCTGTTTGACAGCTTCCTCCTTGCTTATATTATTTGTTTCCTTATCACTCTCGCGGAAGGTATAGCCCTTAAAATTTGGATCGTCTATGCAGTCAAAATACTCTTCAGAGTCACCTGAGTTTTCATCCCTTATAATACTA
>JAEEGF010973738.1_pt1 | contig 15340 bp, 9 predicted proteins | sample 9134171 | NCBI WGS metagenome assembly JAEEGF01 (sample SAMN16246542, study PRJNA631951) | gut metagenome | biome: gut microbiome; feature: rumen; material: AP-attached | host: Bos | place: Iran: Karaj | collected 2018-10 | reverse complement strand
TCCAAGTTATGCAACAGCACATTTATTACATCAAGTTTGCTCTGCGCTTCGCAGACATGCAGATTCCTGAGTTAGTAACAGTATTCAATGCCCAAGTGCAAAGCCGAGGCTGGTCCAGTATGCGAGCCTACCACGACCAGGCACTCATCGATGAGTTCCAACGTCGCGGCATCGATACTACTGCCGTTAGTGATGGCTGGGCTGTCTCCTTCGCCCACCCTGTCAGGTACGACCTGCCCAATAACAAATTAGTAGTTATCAACTGATCCTATACAAACGCCGCCTTTGCGGTCTGCTCTTGCAAGGGCGGCGATTGTCTTCGGATTAATAATAATCGATGCAGTTAGATATTTCTATTTTCCCTTTTTCAAGATATATTTATCTTCTACCGATTCAACATCCTTTAGCGTGCTAATGATTTCTTCCACATCATCTTCTGTGATAGGAGCACCCCAGGCCGTTCTGCTAATAGTTCTTGCAATGTCCCTAATCTTAGCCGGAAGTCTGAAATAGCCCATTGCACGAAGGAGAGCTTGTTTCCTTACTGCATATAGAGGATGCTTAATGATTTTCAGATAATCGTGATGTTGTTTAGGCAGCTCTTCGGTAGCACAATCACGCTTTGACGACTCAGATATCAAGTCCCCTTGATAATTATACCAAATTCCATTGACTTTTATCTTGCACTCTTCAAATATAGAGCCGTCAAATAAGTCCTCTATTGCTTCACTATAATCGTATGCTTCATCCATGATTCTGTACAACTCCGTCCAAGGATACGCTACAATCTTCTTATTCATTTTTTGCCACACCTTACCATTGAACTGCATATCCTTTATTGTGAAGCATTCTTTCTTCAGATTAAGTCGATATATCTTTCCGCCGATGATCTTCATTTTGCCATCAGTAGAGTAAACCTTCTCACCTTCCCTGTTTAGAATATAAGCTTTCGTAACCCCATTCTCTATTTGGAAATCGTCCGGATTGATAGGCACGGCGTTGGAAGTTGTATCATTTGATTCTTCTTGTCCATAAGTGTATTCTATCAGACCAAGCTTTGCCAGTCGAGCTTTTATAGCTACTTCTGTGCGTCCGACTCTTTCTGCTATGTCTGCTGTACTTATTCCTCGCTCGAAATAGTGTGTTATGCGTTCCTCTTCCTCTTGGGTCCAAGTTTTTCCCTTTCGACTTTCTTGGGGTTCTTCTTTTTCTGGTGCGTCTTTGAGCGAGGAAGTCGTAACTGTCTTAACGATGTTATAACTTGAGTCCAAATATACATGTTCGACCTCAAGGTCACTATTACCTTTCCATCTATCCTCTACGGGTTCAACCTCTTTTTCTTCACTATAGTCTTTGACATCTATATTTTCCTCTGTTTCAAGAGTATTGTCTACCACGTTGTTACCTCGCAGAATCTCAATGGCAGCTTCAATCTTGTTGATTAAATCCATCGACCCATTCTCGCTCATTAATGCAATTTTCAAGTCGCTTAAGAAATTGTCATAGATGAGCGCAAACGACGGTGAAATATCTGTTTTCTGAACAGGATTATTGGTAATGCAGTCATATAATGCGAACACATTGGGACAAACCTCTCTTAGCATATTTCTCTCGCTACGACGGTTCTTCAGGAAAGAAAAGTACTCATAGCTTAATGTTATCTGTAAATCGTCACTCAACTCTTTGAACTGTTTTTCCAATTCAGTCGAACTCTCTTTGGCAGATTCAGTGTCATTGCTATTCTTTGATGAGAGGATTTGCTCATATTCATCCATCGCAGAAAGGGAGTGGTCAACTACGTTATCCGCACTCTCAGCCATTCTGTCAATTTGGTATTCTGACAACTGTGTGTATGTTTCCAATAAAACCCGCTTCAACGAAGAGCGGCCAGATGGTAATGTCATCAAAAAGTAAAGGTCCTCATCAAGCTCTGCATATCTTACGGAATCGTTCAATTTGGCTTCTGAAGGTTTTATGTTAGTGTCTCGCATCAAGGACAGAATGTCCTCTTTGCCCCTATTGGGAACAACATGCCAGAAACTGTCGTTCTGAAGATACCAGAATGGCAGGTATGCATCTGGATGGAACAAAGGTTCTTTGGGCAGTACCCTGTTCCAAACTTTCAAGAACATAGACTTCAAATTCTCATCGTAGAAGATTTCATTATCCGTCAGTATGTTCTGCTCGTATAATTCGATGACTGTAAGCATCAGAATCGCCTTGTGCGGCGATTTCCTGCCATACTTATTGTTCGTCCTTAGATTCTTGAAAGCCTCAATGTAGTCCATACTTTCTTATTTTATTCGTGAGATACACACCTGCATAGTTCCAAGTTTCTTCCTGTCAAACGGTGTTTTCTTTTCCATGCGATAAACACGGGAATGTAGTCGCGGTAAAGAATCGCAGTCAAGAACAACTTCTCCAGAGTTATTCATTTTGAGGTAGTCAGAAGTAATGACTATCATTTGACCGCCTGTACTGTCAAACAAGCAGTTGCTCCACGATGTACCTAAACATGAATTAGAACCATCAAATATCAGAGGTAATTCGGTTGAATCTTTTTCTGATACGAGCTTTTTTATTGCCAGTATTACAGAAAAGAGATATGCTTTCGATAATGTACAGCCAGAGTAGAACAATCTTGAATGGTCATCGTTCATAAGAGCCACTTCTGCTTGACCATTCATCTTTTCAAGAATACGGATGATCCCCGTGTAACCATAAGGGTACAACCTTTTCAGATATTCGTTGGCCACATCCTCTATTTGACATAACAGTCGCTTTTTGTTCTCGTCTTTTGCAGCCTTGAAAGCATTCGAAATTTGACGAATTATCAATGATGTCTTAGCAAAGATAGCAGCAGAAGTCCCCTCTGACATTTTACTAATAGTCATCTGTGCATCGTCAAGAGCTATTCTGTGTTGGGCCTTCTGTCGTTTCAGCAGGTCGATTCTGTTCTCTGCCCGGCTCTTCTTATCCATCCAGTCAGAAATGTTCGCGTAGTTGGCCAACAGTTGCTCCTCTGAAATGCCATCTGCCTGAGATAGTAAGCGTTTCTTCTGTTCAAACTCTAGAGCAAGATTTGCATCTATCTTCTTGATGTCATCGTGTAGACGTTCATTGAAGACGATTGTTTTTTGAACATTTTGACGGAGTCCTCTAATCTCTTCGAGGCTGTGATCTAACATAGCGTCTTGTTGTAGTAGCGATGATACGTAATTATGTTCGTAAATAGGATTAGCATCGTTTGTTTCTCCTATTTCTACTATATTAGTCTGTTCCAATCTCCTGCGCTCCTTGCCAAGCTTATAGACTTTGTAGGAAAACTCATCAGCTATTTCCTCAAAGCCCATCAGCACCCACATATCTTGAAGCAATCTAAATGAATAATCTTCCCTTATACGTGAAGCAGTCTCTGCTCGTTTCTGTGACAAACTTTCTATTCGTCGATTTACAGCCATGAGTAATTTCGATGACTCATTGCTCTGCTCGATACTTCGCAGAAGATTGTCGAAGTTGATGGCTTCATTCTCTTTAATCTTAATCTCTCTTTCAATGTCTGCCAGAACAGCAATCTCAGAATCTATGGTTCTTTTCAATAGCCTATATCTTTCTTCATTCTTCTTGTCCATCTTTTGAGCGTTATCACGTGCTTGGTCTGCTTTCTTGGTTGCGTACTCCATAAAAGCGGAATAAGCATCAAACGCCTTAACATCACTAAAGTTGTCAACAAAAATTTTCAGCGCATTAGATGACCTAAGGACATCCAAATCCGCATCACCCTTAAACATGATGAACTTCCGTATATCAGAAGAAACGTCCTTGTCAAAGGAAAAGCCATCCTTAACAATCACCTCCTCTCCATTTTGTTCTGTTAATGTAAAGGTGTAGTTGGTTGTACCCACCTCATCATCAAACGACTTGGTAAATCGAAACGCCTTTTCAAGGACCTTAACCTTACCCTTATGCTCGTAGGTCATAGCAACTCTCACGTTGTCAGAGTCACCACTAAACAGTTCTTCTATGCGCTTCTTAGATATGTATTTGGTATCCATCTTGTTTGTTCCGTCAGTTCGGAACAGCCAGTCCAAGGCATCAAAGAAGGTGGTCTTTCCATCTCCATGCCAACCAAGAATAAGATTGAGCCCATCTAACAGCTCAAACGCATTATCCTTGTAGAAGATGCGAAAGTTACAAATCTCTATCTTTCTGATAACCATAGGTAATGAAACATTGTAAAACATTGTCACAGTTCTTCTGGCTCTTCATCAGATCCTGCATCTCCCCGCGGTTTGTCGGTCAATTGAAGGAAGATATCGAGGGATGCTCTGTGCGAGAAGAAATAGCCTGGATCTTCTTTCAGCTTTTCAGCCATAAAGGAGAATCCGTAGTTGGCATATTCCTCCATCGTCTTTATCAAGACACTAACAACTGCGCTCGCCTCTATTTCTCCTTTCTCCAGAGCAATCCAGTCAACATCTGATTTAGCGACCAATGCCATGAAAATATATGAGCGAAGATTGGGATAAGGCTTACGAAGATTCCTTGCTTCAACGTTGCCCCAGTTCTGTAGAGGCCAACGTAAATCTCTCGTGTCGTCCGACAAGGGTAGTCTTTTGCCCGAATACAAGCCTATAAAGAATGCAATGATGTAAGGTTCATATCCGTTTCCGAATATTTTTCCCTTTGCAGTTGTTGTCTCGTTTGCTTTTTTTCCAAATTCAGATAACACTTTGATGACGCTGTCTTCATACTTTTTCTCAAACTTTGGATTTCTTCGTCCCCAAATGTCAATAAGCTTTTCGTCCTTCTTGACGAGATCTTCTATGTTGTTGAGTTCCTCTGCCATAACTTACTTAATTTTTGAAATTACAGTTTGAATCGTTCCTAATTTCTTGTCATCGAATGGTTTTTTCTTCTCAATTCTGAAGACTCTTCCATTAATGCTCTTTATTCTATCGCTATCTAATAGCACCTCTCCATTACTGGCATCGCGCAAAAAGCTCTTTGTGACAATAATGACCTGTTTGTCAAGATCGCCGATAACATTAAAGAACTCATTCTCCTTGGCATCTGTAAAAGATGAAGTGGGCGCATCAAAAAGCAATGGCTGTTCTGTCTTATCCTTTTCGCTTGAAAGCTTTCCAATGGCAAATAAGACAGACATCAGATAGGTTGTCCTTAGTGCCGTGTTGGGGTTGAATATGCGTGCATGATCGTTGTTCATCAGCACAGCCTCTCCTTGCCCATTCATTTTCTCCAATATCCTTATTGTACCTTTGAAATCGTTGATATTCAACTTCTCCAAGAAATCATTAGCCGTATCTTCAATTGCGCTCAAAAGCCGTCTCTTGTTCTCATCTTTAGCTGCCTTGAAGGCTTCTGATATTTGTCGAATGATTAAAGCAGCCTTAGCATAGATGGCTGCCGATGTTCCTTCTGACAGTTTACTTAAAGCGACCTGGGCTTCTTCAAGAGCTATTCTATGCTGAGCATTCTGCCTCTTAAGTATGTCTACTCTATTCTCTGCATTGTTCTTTTTGTCCATCCAATTGGAAATGTTCTCATAATTGGCAAGCAACTGTTCTTCGGACAAACCATCTGTTTGGGACAATATTCGCTTTTTCTGTTCAAATTCCATCGCTAGATTGGCATCGATTTTCTTAATGTCATCGTGTAGACGGTTGTTGAAAGAAATAGCCTCGTTTATTCTGTGACGAAGCGTAGTAATACTTGACAGATTATCGTTCAAGATTGTATCCCGCTTTTGCAATTCAACTACATAATTGTTTTTATAGTAAGGCTCAATGTCATCATCCTCTTTGGTCGCTTTCAGCGACTCCTCATATTCTTTCAACCTACGTAGCATAAATTCCCATTCAGGCGTATGCATTTTTGCAGGTCTGCCACATATCTTACAGACCTCCTCATCAAGCATTTCTTGCATAATCTTCCGACCAGGGATGTGGACAGGAAGAGGAGTAAAGTCTGTCTGCATTTTCTTGATGACCTTCTCTGCACCAGAAGTTAATAGATATTCTTTTTCCTGCTTTCTGCGTTTTTTGTCTACAGAACTTACCTTGGAAGAATACTCTTCCGCAATATCTGAAAAGCCCATCAGGACCCATAAGTCATCCAGCAAATTGATGGTGTAGTCTTCTTTTATGCGAGATGCGGTTTCCGAACGTTTTTGTGACAAACTCTCAATTCTTCGGTTCACGGCAACAAGTAGCTTTGAAGCCTCCTTGCTCTGTTCTATGTTCTTTAATAGACTGTCAAAATTTACAGCTTCGTTTTCCTTAATCTTTATTTCCCTACTGATATCTGCAAGGGTCGCACTCTCAAGCTCTATAGTTCGATTAAGCTTCTTTATTTGATCATTATTTTTCTTGTCGTTTTTCTGTGCGTTATCTCTGGCTTGATCTGCCTTTTTCATAGCATACTCCATGAAAGCGAAATAAGCATCAAAATCTTTCACGTCGCTGAAATTTTCTACAAGAATTTTTAGTGCGTTAGAACTCTGTAGGACATCCAGGTCACCTTCACCCTTAAACATAATAAATTTACGCATCTCAGAAGGAATATCCCTGTCGAAAGTTACACCATCTTTCACAATACGTTCCACACCATTTGTCTCGATTAAAGAGTGAGTGTAGTTGGATGTACCGACTTCTCCATCAAACGACTTTGTGAATCGAAATGTCTTTTCTAGGACCTTAACCTTGCCTTTATGCTCGTAAGTCATTGCAACTCTCACGTTGTCAGAGTCTCCACTAAACAGTTCTTCTATGCGCTTCTTAGAGATGTATTTGGTATCCATCTTGTTTGTTCCGTCAGTTCGGAACAGCCAGTCTAAGGCATCATAGAACGTGGTCTTGCCATCGCCATTGGAACCAATTATCAAGTTCAGCCCATTGATTAACTCAAACGAGTTTTCCTTATAATAGCTCCTGAAGTTCTGAATTTCTATCTTCTGTATAATCATAGGAGCAAGTTATCGTTTAGGTAGTTAAAAACAGTCATATAGACTTTCTTTTGGTCGCTCTCATCAGTTGAGCCATCAAGGTTCTTGATGATGCGAGCCACCGTGGCCACTACGACATTTTCAGAGTTCATTGCTGTGTACAAATCTTCATACTCCGACTTGTCGTACTCGTAGAGTTCTTGAAGCTTCTTATCGTCAAGAACCATGTGAAGCATTCTTTCCTTATTCGTCATAGGTGTTATTGTTATTTGATAAATTCAATCCATAATGATCTAATACATCCCTCAACTCCATCTCTGAATATGAAGGATTTTCCGAGAGTTGGGCAAAGTTGGTGACTCTTGCCAATTCACCCCTTAATAGTGACTGTTCCATTCTGTAGCAATCACTATAGGGATTAACTTCTGGGGCAACTACTAGGTCATGCAGTTCTGCCATCTTCTTGTCTGGATGTGTTCTGAGTACACGACCTCTGCGCTGAATAAACTGACGAGGATTACCGGTGCTTGCGCAGAAGATAGCCAGTTCGCTTCGAGGAACATCAACACCTTCGTCAAGACACTTCATAGATGTTAGCACATGTAGCTTTCCTTTGGCAAAGTCATACAAGATCTCATCTCGGTCTTTTTGGCCTGAAACGAACTTCCTTACCGTCACATGATCATCTATCTCGGTGACAACCTGAGTATATTGGTCAATCAGGTGTTCCATATCATTATCGTCGCCAATGTCTTCTGAAACATCAAAGTCATCACCACCACCCACATAATCCGGCTTGTTCCCTTCAGGAACATAAATAAGTGAGTACTTCAAGTTGCCTTTTTCTTCAAAACGCTTCTGAATGATGCTCCTGAATATGTCTAGTTTCCTCGCAGCCTTATGCACTATGCGCTTACGTGCCAACAACATCATCTTCAGTTTTTCATCAATATGTTCGAAGGCTTCTTTGTCATAGTTGAAGTATTTGGCTATTCTTTCCGACAATTCAACATACGCATCCATCTCCTCTTGTGTCAGATTTACGACATGAGGATAGTACATATATTTACAGAGCACACCATTCTTGATGGCTTCTTCCATACTGTATTCGTAGGTGTACTTTTCCTTGCTTCCAAAGAAATCATTCAGCTTTTCATTCCCTTCATCATCAAATTGACGTTTGGGCGTTGCAGACAATCCAATCCTCCTCAAATAAGGAATCTCCTTCAGGCGTTTCACCAAAGAGCCGGAACCCATATTGTGACATTCGTCAGCAATTATCAGCAGTCTTCTCTTGTCAAAGCCATTTAAAACCTTGAATACTTTCTCTCTTGAATATGATGCGTAAGTAGATATAATAATGTAGGAGACCTCAGGCTCTCTGTCCGTCTTATACTTTTCGTTGAAACTGATACGTTCCACTTCGTCGCGCCAAGTCAGGTTTTTCGAATAAACCTTTGTGATGTTAGAGAACTGGAACTTCCGGCATTCCTGCTCCCACTGATTTACAAGCGTAATTGTTGGTACAAGAATGATGGCTTTGTAATAGCCCTTTCGCTTATATATCTCCAATAAGCAATTGAGTGAGGTAATGGTCTTACCAGTACCTGTGGCCATAGCGAATAGTCCTTTCTGGCCGTTGTTCTTCCAGTTTTCAAAAGCTGTCTGTTGATATTCTCGCGGGCCGGTAGGATAAGGGAATCGTGGCTCTAAGCCCGCAATTTCCTCACAAGCCAGATCCAAACGTTCTTGCCTTTCACGAATTGCCTTCTCTTCCTTTATTTTGCGGAGTTTCTTCTCTACATCAAGTAGTTCTTCAATGTCTTTGTCGCCAAATTTAGATTGGATAGCAGATACTAATTTCTCAGGAGAAAGATACTCTACATTAGTTTTTCTTCCTTCCATAATGGTGTCAAATTCCTCACGTTGACTTTTTATGCGCTTCTGCACCATCATGTCAATTGAATCGCTGCGATCTATCTTTATCTCTTCGAGGTTATTGAACAAACCACTAATCGTGAAGTTGGCAGAACCAATAAAAGAGGTAACGCTGTCGCCATCTCTGAATTGGCCAGACTTAGTATGGGAGATACCTTTTTTGTTACGAGGTTTAATGATGCGAATGTCTATGCGCTTATCGTAGATAAGGAAAGCTAAGCACTCAAAGAACTGCTGTTGGTACTCATCAAATGTCTGTCGAAGCGTTTCAAAGTTGGTGAGATCGAAGCAGTCAATAATTCCTCCATGAACACCTTTATTAATAGCCTCTTTGTCTTCTTCAGAGACAATATGATTGATAACCAGTCGCATTCTGCCACCGTTAGAGATAAACGAGGCGAAACCATCAGCCAGCACGCTGATTGCGGCTGAACTGAAATAGCCAAGTTGAAGGTCAAACTCCTTACTGTTCTCCAAACAATCGTTGAAGAACTTCTCTGGCGAATTGTACTCACCAGGTCTATAGGTTCCATCTTCTGCCCAATCTACCTCGTACAACATAGGCCATCATTGTCTATATAAAGCAGTTCGTACACATGATATCATCACCAAGGATTTCAGCAAGGGTGGTTCCCTTATTGTTGGCCCGGCTTTCTTTCTGGCGACGGATGATGTCGAGTTTTATCTGGCGGATACGCTCTGGCTTGATGAGGTCTGCAAGACTCTCATTCTGATTCCATGTGTAGCCGTCTTTCTCAAACTCCATCGCCTTTGCATAGAGGTCAGGATGCTGCTCATAGAGCCAGATCCATTCAATCTTCTGTTGGAAAAAACAGAAGTAGCAACCAGAACGACTGCGACAATATGTGCCTGTTTCTCCATCCACCTCGAAGGGGATTTCTTCATAGTAGGCAGGCACACCAACGCCGCTTTCTCTCAGTAATCTAAAGATGTCGTCCTTCACCAGTATGTCTGTATTGTCAAGTAGTGGGAACTCGTCAAGTTTACCCACAGGATAGTCTGTCGTTTTTAGGAACTCAAAGACAGCATGATTGAAGAGCTTGATGTCGTAGTCAAGCAGCGCATTCATCTTTTTCGAGTAATAGAACTGCTTAGTGATAGGCTTCTTTACTGTCTCGATAATCTCATCTCGAAGGAATCCTTCTGGCGTAAGCTTTTCGTAGATGTCGACTATCTGATCCAAGTTCTCTTTATGCAGGAACTTGTTGATGACATCGATACTCCAAATATTCTTGCGGAATGGGAAGATGGCCTGAATATTGGGCTTTGATGAGATATAGCCATCTCTATCCTCATCGCCACGGATGCCTACGTATGAAACAGCATAGTCATCACCTACATATTCCTCAAACTTATCCAACTTCATCTTCTTGGTACACCAACGGGCTTGTGGAGATGGCAAGAAACCACCCATTGCTTTCAAGAAGTGATGGAATGGTGTTGGCTCTGGACTACCTTCAGCCGCTCTTAGCCTTTCTATTTTACCAAGGTAGGCCTCCAGGCGATTGATTAGCGTTTCCGTTTCTGCCAGTTCACAACCAGTATCTGAGTTGTAGTACTCAATCTTTAACGATGGGTACGTCTTCTTCAGATAGATGGCTAGAGCTGCGCTATCCTTACCGCCTGATATGCCTAATATATGTCTTACCTTCGTCATTTGACTATCGTCTTATTCCTTCTCGCTCGGCATAATTCAAGTAAACTTGATTCTGCTCTTGCTCGTTCGTCATTTCTTCATCTTCTTATTCAGTATCGACAGCAGCGTGCAAACATCCACGTTGTTGTCGCCAGACAATAGCTGGTTGATTTTCTTCTCCAACTCGTCTGCTTTCGACTTGTCTTTCTCAGGAAGCACGTAAGTTTGTGTCCTAATGTTGGAACCTTTGTTTGTTACCATATCGAAAGAGTATGCCTCATTCTTATCAGTATCGCCAGTCTTCTTGGATATATCAGCATACTTCTCACACTCACGGAACAGATAGACAAGATCATCTACGAGTTTGTCTTCCTGCTCATCCCTTAGAGCATCAAGTCTTTGCTCCAATATGGTGTAGCAAATAGACTGGTACCATTGCGTGCGATTATCATATTCCGTCATTACATGATGATAGAACTCTCGTTGCTTATCAGTCAGCAGGTAAGCTTTGACATTGGCCAGCCTTTCACGAACTTCCTTAACATATTCCCCATATTCATAGCTTTGCAGACCAAACTCTTCTACCAGTCTTGCCTCAATACGATCAATCAACTGAGAGTAGCAAGAACGTAATTCTCTAATGGCTCGCTGGATGATATTGCCATATTCACAAATGAATTCTTCCTGTTTCAGTTTTGCTTGGTCAAATCCCAATGCTTCTGGCAGATCCTCAAAGAAAGCCTTCTCAGGGTCTTTAGCCTTGGCCAGCACATCACGGAACTTCATTGTTGACTCGTGGTCAAACTTGCGAGTATGCTTGGTGTAGTCATCCAGTCGCACATAGAAACTGAGAAATGGTTTGATGGTCTCGATAAAGCTGGAATTGGTAATCGAGAACTCCTCGCCAAGATTGATGAAACGACGATACTGATTGAAGAATCCCAACTTCACACCATCAACAGCGAACTTCTTCACCTCAAAATCACCAGGATGTTTCTGCAACAAGTCGAAGAACTCCATGTTGACATTGGGCATAAATGCGCCCTTCGATGCATCATAGAGTGCAAAGTCCTGACGCTTGATAAAAAGATAAGTAGGAATCCAGAATTCAAGGAATCCTTGCTTTAGCTTATAGGGCTGAGCAGACAACAACTTGATAAGCTCAGATACCTTCCTTGCCTTGTTCTCTGTGCTCTGCAGGAACTCTTCGCAGGCTTCCCACAACGGCATAAAGCCCTTATTGGTAGGTGCATCTGCAAAATCGCCATTCTGATGAAGGCCCGTATTCAAGAGCAACGAAGAATAGATGGTCTTCTCTGGTGGGAACTTATCTTCAGGGAATCCCATACCGTTTTCAGAATAGTGCTCCGTCAGATAAGTCAAATAACTTTTTCTTGCTTGGGTAATCGTTCCGCTGAGTTTATGTTTGTTGAACAATTCGTTGACCATCACAGGAGTCTTGCTATAGATTTCGTTGCAGACCCTTGACAGCAACTGATTGAAGTCTCGATGCGATGCTACTTTCTGTTCCTTACCACCAAATACCCAGACAACACGGTTCTTGTATGAGAAGAGATTATCGCTAATAGCTTTATTGAGCAAAGTCTCTTCGTACTCCTTCAACTTCTGAATCTCATTTACAGCCACCCTGTCGTTCTTATCCAATACGCGCTCCAAGAGATACATGTACTTCTTGATGTTATAGAGGTGGTCGATGATGTCCTCTGTATTGGTGAAATAGGCAAAGATTAGTGCATGGTCCGTTTCAGAACTGAACTTCTTAATCTCTGCCAAAACATTCTTGTGAGTAGAGAATATCAGTTCGATGAAGCCATCTGTATCGCCAGTAGGCACTACATCAAGAGGCTCTTCACGAATCATGTAGTCAAAGAAACGTGGCGTGCCTTTCTGATAGAAGTGGGCCTTGACAGGAGAAATACGCTTATTGAAGAATACATTCAGTTCATCTACATAAGTTACAGGGCGAGAAACCATCAGACCAGCTTCACGTATCTCTGCTTCTAGGTCAACATCTGTACCTTCGAACAGCATCAAACGCTCCTTATATGCTGCAAAACGAATAATCTTCTTGGCTGACAGCTTCTGAATAATCTCTTTGGCATTGTCTATAGCCATTGCCTCACGAGCGTAATCCGTCAAGTGTCTTTCTGTGAGTTTGAAGCCTGCCGTTCCAAACAGAGTCAGCAGTCCGATGGCTTTTACAAGCTTAACTGCTTGCAGCATTTCCTCATTGTCGCTCCAATCCTGGCCTTCAACTCGTTCAATAGACACCTGAATGGTGCTCCAACTCATGGAGTCGGCATTAGCATCTTTCAGGTAGGAGTAGAAATTGTAAAGTACATAGTCGTAAACCTTCTGAAGGTTATACGTCAAATGGTCTGCCGGTTCGAATTCTGAAATAGAATTGCTGCCCTTAGCTGCCAAGAAAGTGAAAAGCGAACGCTCATTCTGGCCATATCTCTGGATGGCTGTTGTGATGGTATAGGCAGAGAACAGATCCAACGGGAACAACTGTTGAGCTGTCTCTAATGGAAAATCGTTGGATACATATCTCGTTTCTTTTGCCAACTTAAAGAGTGGTTCAACATTCTCCGCATTATAGGCTTTTCTCTCTTCCTTAAGCTGGGCAGATGCAAGATGCAGCAACTGCTCTACTGGCTCAACGAAGGTTATTTCCTTGAAACGACCTTTCACTTTCGTCCATTCATTAGCCTGTGCCTCTGTTAAGCCTTTGGCATAGGCACCAAAGTTCTGATGGAGCGTTGTGAGGAGCATCATCTGGCGAGTAGGTACATTCACCAACTCAGATAGTTTCTGCAAGAAATACAATTCCTTCTCAGGGTTATTCTTGGCTGCATGTTCCAGCACTTTGCCAAACTCGTCAACCACAATCAGCAGGAACTTGCCTTTCTTCTGGCATTTGGTATAATAATCCTTTAGGCTATCGAGGATGCTGCTGGTATTGCCTTCCACATTCAAAGCCTTACTTAGAAGTGTTGACATCTCAGCATAATCACCCACGATGTTCATGATCTCAAATGACTTGGCATTTGATAGGTTCTTGGCATCCAGCAGATACTTTTGCTTACCAGTCTTCATCAAGTCAGCTTCCAATGCCAGCAGGAAACTCGACTTACCAGTACCGTATGAACCAATGATAGTAAAGGAGTGAATACCTGACTTGAAGTCGTTCACAATGTTGTGAATAGCATTCTGAGCATTAGGCGTTACCAGGTATTGCATCCCTTCGGCAAAGCCGTTCTCTATGTTTGCAGATAAACTAAATCTCTTTGCCATAATAATTGTCTAATACCCGTTTAACATCCAAATCCTTAGTAAACTGAACCTGCTTGATGCCAGCCACATCGCTATAAGCAAAGTACTGACTATACTCGCTGGCCAGTGTTTTCAGCATTTCAATAGTCTCGAAGTCCTGCATGCAGAACACCAATCCGACTCTTTCCTGAATGGTATCGAAAGGAATAGTGTTGTCAGCTTCTTGTTCTTTCAGTTTCAGCAAACCATATAGGAATATTTCCTTCGTTACCTTGCGTTTGCCATCTACATTAAAATAGTAGCCCTTACCCTCAGAATTCTGGCGAATCAAATCAAGATCTATCAGAAGCGAGGAGAAATCCTCATTAGATTGTGGCTTGCGAGGCAGCGCATAGTTTTGAAGCAGTACAGCAACGTCTTTCTTTACAGTATTGGGATTAAATAACGTCATTTTACCAGCTTCCACCATTCTTAACTTCACGTAGGTCAGCACTTGCTCTCTCTCAAAATGGGTGCGCTCACGTTGAACACCACAGAAGAACATCTTATAAAGCGTTGCATCTTCTGAGAAAACAAGATTGAAGTGAAGCAGCCATAGTGTGGCAATATCTTCAAGATACCTGTCCTTACCGTGCTGGTCATTGAACAGATAATCTGCTATCTCTGTTGGCTTATCATTCTCTGTAACGCCAAAAACCCTTAGCCAGAAACGGATAGAAGCAACCATGTTCTTGCCAACTCCTAATCCAATCACAGCCTCAGGACTATTGAAGTCATTGCCTGCAACTACGAAATCATATCCCTTCTTCAGCCAAAGCGTCTTGCAGGGAAATGATTCATGACCAGAAAACGTATACTTCTTAACTTTACTAATGCTCATTGCTCTAAGTTTCGTAATAGGCAAAAAAGAACGTACCCTCCTCTTATAGTACTTCCTTACTGCGCCTGTCGTGGAAATGAGGCTTGGAACGAAATACAGAGAAAGGGTACGCCTATTACGGCGTACCTAACTTTCTCCAAGGCTCGTTCCAATAAAGTTTTCCACGACTTTGCAGTTTGGAACCCTGTGAGATAGCAGATACTACTCTACTTTACCAATAAGTTCTTGCACCACAGCTTTTGCCTTTCGACCTGCCACCTTCTCGTCACTACAACAATGGTGGCAGCCACAATGCACTTGCAAAGATACAAAATAATTCCCTTATCATATTATAAAAGGTGTAATTTAAATCAATTTTAACCATCTGAAAGAGAAAAACGTTCTTTTACATACTTATGGGGCCATTTTGGAAGCCATCAGGGACTGGCACCTGTCTGCTGGAACTGCAGCGAGTCCTTTATCATATTATTCATCTCCTCAGTAGAGAATATATGACAGGAACCTGTCACCTGTCATACAGTTGAGACCATGAAATGGGATAAATTCAGTACACTACACACACATAAAAAAAATAAATGGTGCTACTCGTGCTACTTTGGCTTGT
>JAEEGF010523872.1_pt1 | contig 15342 bp, 10 predicted proteins | sample 9134171 | NCBI WGS metagenome assembly JAEEGF01 (sample SAMN16246542, study PRJNA631951) | gut metagenome | biome: gut microbiome; feature: rumen; material: AP-attached | host: Bos | place: Iran: Karaj | collected 2018-10 | reverse complement strand
TCGCGGAAAAGGTCGCGAGCTTCGTAGTTCCACACCCACCACATGTTGTGAGCGAGTTCTTCCAGTTTGCTGAGTTCGGCTGGAACACTGCCTTTTACGATGATTGGCTTCCAGCTGGGCTGATTTGCATTACTTGCTTTAATCTTCATACTTATTTATATAGGTTATTTGATTGTTCTTTCTTTTGCTTTTCGCAGAGCGAAGTCGTAAGCTTCGTAGTAATATGTGATAAAGTTCTTCCAAAGTGCTTTCTCAGCGAGCTTGGCTGCATTCAAACGCACCCTGTCGACAGTCTTCTTGTCGAAAGCGGAGTATTGGGAAATGGTGGCGCTGAGTTGTTCTGCCACATCCTGAGCATTGTAGTCGTTTCGTGTGATGACTTCCACGCCGTCCTCCAGTTTGCTGTCGTGTCCGACACTTTTGCTGGCCCACACACCAAAGCCGCTAAGAGAGGTGGTGATGCAGGGAACATGGAAAGCGATTGCCTCGAGCGGCGTATATCCCCAAGGTTCGTAGTAAGAGGGGTAGGCTGCGAGGTCATCGCCGATGAGGAGGTCGTAGTAAGGCATCTGGAAGATGCCGTCGTTACCGTCAAGATAGCAGGGAACGAAGATGACTTTCACGCGACTTTGCCCGTCGTTCTTCATGCCGTGAGAACGCAGGAAATTGAGTACAGGGTCGTTCCAGGGTTCATGAAGGTTATGGGTGATGACGGGATCGGGCAACGGTTCGGAGTATGTGCCACCCTGTTTGAGTCGTTCCTGCAAGTCGATTCGAGGGCTTTCCACCCAAGCCGGAACTTGTATGAGCATCAGAACCGGGCGTTGCAAGTCATTGTCGTAGAGGCTTCGATAGACTGCCTCGAGGAAGACGTCGATGCCTTTGTTGCGATACTCATAGCGGCCGCTTGTTGCGACGATGAGTGTGTCGTCCGCGAACTCGGCTCCCGTCAGGGCATTTGCAACCTGCAGAATCTTGGCTCTTGCCTCGCGACGACGTTTCGTAAAGGCTGTTCCTGTTGGCACGAAGTCTGCTTCGAAACCGTTCGGAAGGATGACATCCGGCTGTTTGTCAAGCAGTTCAGCACATTCGCGACCCGTCACATCGCTGACTGTCGTAAAGCAATCGACATTGTGCGCAGCTTGGCGTTCTATGCTATGCTTGGCTTCCATATTGAGTTCGGCAGCCATTTGAGTGCCGTTATACGCCCAAAGATAGTCGTAGAGAGGTTTGTTGTTGCCCGCTATGCTACGTCCGATACTTGTAGCGTGAGTAGTGAAAATCGTTGCAATCTCAGGCACATGCTTCTTGATGTAGAGGGCTCCAAGGCAAGTCATCCACTCGTGAGCCTGAAAGACCACTTTCTTCTTGGCGCCAAGATAAAAATGGAAAAAGCTTTCCACGACAAGGGCTGCAGCTATGCTGAACATGCTTGCTTCGTCGTAGTCGCCGTAAGCACGGAGGCTGTCCACGCCAAAGTCCTTCCATACTGAGCCGTAGATATCATTCTTGAACTCAAAGTAGGGCTGGAAGCTAACAAGGACAACACAAGGTTTGCCTGGGATGTTCCAACGGCCTGTACGGACGTGGAGACCGTTTTCTGCAGCCATCGTCACCCAAGGGCGCCACATCTCCGTATCCTCCAGGAAGAGGGGATTCTCTTTCCCCTGCCAAACATCAGGACCGATGAACATGAGCCTGTCTGGAAACTTCTCCTGCAGAGTCTTGGCACGAGTGGAGAGCACCGTATAGATGCCGCCCATCTTGTTGCAAACCTCCCAGCTGCTCTCGAAAATGAAGTCTGGTACCAATCGATTTTCTCTCATTAACAACTAATCTTTCCTTATTTCGCGCGCAAAGGTACAACAATTTATGTTAAAAAAGAAACGTTTTGTGCTTTTTATATATAAATGTATAGGGTTTGCGTTACAACATAATACTTTTTTCACTATCTTTGTAGGAGTTAAAAACTCCTAATGGGTAAAAACGAAAGTTCACATGAGAAGATGGGCAACTACTATAGTGATGTTTGCAATCTTCACTGTAGTTAATGGCGGACAACCCTGGAAGCTTCAGCTGCATTGTCCGGAAGAGAAAATCGACCTGCATCTCGATCTCTACGAAGAGAGCATCGAAGTGCCTGGAATGGAGACTTTCGGACCGATGAACGGCTACATGGATGGCAACATCTACGGCGTGTGGTATGTGGTGGCGTTCGACATCAAGGACGACAAGCAAGCCAGCATCACCATCGCCAACGATCTGGGAAGTGAGGACCAGAAGCTGACTTTAACGCAGAACTCCGACTCCACCTATCAACTGAAATTCCTCGGTTACAATGCCGTGAAGCGGGCTCAGGGAAAGAAGTTGGTGAAGATTCCGTCGGAAATGAAAATGATAATTAAGAAATGACGACTCGCAAGAAATACATTCTCACAGCTTTAGGTGGCGTCCTGTTCGGCATCGTGCTCGTTCTGGCCGCCTTCTACACTAGTTCTGCCACCTCGACAAACGAGTCGTGCGCGGCTTGTCATGTTCATCCCGAAGCTGAGACAAGTTGGAAGCAAAGCAAGCACTACATGAACAAAAGCGGTGTGCAGACAGATTGTGCAGAATGCCACCTTCCCCCAAAAGGGACGGCTTCTCATTACTGGGAAAAGGTCAAGATTGGCATGCACGACATTTGGATGTATCTCACTCACGACAAAGAAGACTTCGACTTCGAGTCGAAACGGACAGAAGAATACGCTCCGAACATCGTCTTCAACAGTTCTTGCAAGAAATGTCATAGTAATCTTTTTCCTGAAGACATCACCGACGATGGCGTCGCAGCACATCTCTATTACGAAGAGAACGAGGAGAAACTGGGACTGCAATGTGTCTCGTGCCACCTCGACGCAGGCCATTTCATAGCCGGATACAAGCATGAAAAGATGACGACGGCGCCCATCGACACGACAGGACCGGTTTATACAGAACCCGCATCAGTAACGAGTTTCGCGAACTTCATCGAGACCATTCCAGGCACTCGAGCCTCCATCAGCATGATTGCCGTTCCTGGAGGAAAGTTCATGATGGGCAGCAACAAGAGCGACAAGTTCAGCAGGCCCGATGAATACCCAGCTCACGAAGTCACCATCTCGCCCTTCTTCATGGGAGAAATGGAAGTGACATGGAACCAATACTGGGCTTTCTATGTCGAAACAATGTCGGAAGGACGTACGAAACCCGAGACGATTTATGCCAACAACAGCCGTCCAGACGTGGATGCCGTGTCTGGTCCCACCCCACCCTTCGGAATGCCCGATCAAGGTTGGGGCTTGGGGAATCGTCCTGCCATTACTATGACGCACTATGCTGCAGAGACATTCTGTCAATGGTTAAGTCTGAAGACTGGCCGACACTATCGCTTGCCGACTGAAGCAGAATGGGAATATGCAGCCAGAGGCGGCACCGAAACGCCCTACTTCTTCGAAGGCAAACCCTCTTCCTACTCGAGTCAGGGACTCTGGAACAGCATCTTCGGAACAGACACAACAACCATCAATCGCTACGCCATATATGCCCTCAACAGTAAGAACCGCACTCAGGAGCCATCAAGAGTGGCAGCTAATCCGTTCGGCCTTCGCAACATGCTGGGCAACGTGATGGAGTACTGTCAGGACTGGTATGCCGAGGACGCCTACGAAAAGGGAAGCGCGAACACCGTCAACCCGAAAGGACCTGCGACAGGTACAGACTATGTGGTTCGCGGAGGCTGCTACAACGACGATGCAAGCGAGTTGCGTTGTGCAGCTCGACGTCACAGCGACTACGAAGCCTGGCTAAAGACCGACCCGCAAAACCCGAAAAGCATTTGGTGGTTGAGCGACATGAAAGGCATCGGCTTCCGTGTCGTTTGCGATGCTGAGAATTAGAAAACTTACAGACCAACATATTAATAAACTAAATCATTATGAAACAAGAAGGTATGAGCAGACGCCACTTCCTGACTGGCGCTGCTGCTGTTGGAGCCGCTGCTGTTGCAGCTCCAGCATTGCTTGCCAGCTGTTCTGGCAAAGACAAACTCACGCCCCTCAAGAATGAAGGCGAATTCTATGTACCAGAACTTCCCGACAAAGCCATCGAAGGCAAGGAACTGAAGGTAGGTCTCATCGGTTGTGGTGGTCGCGGAAGCGGTGCTATCATCAACTTGCTTGATGCTGCCGATGGCATCAAGGTTGTGGCTCTTGGCGATGTCTTCGAGGACCGTCTGAATGATGTTCGCAATCGTCTTATCAACGAACGCCAGCAAGAAGTTCCTCAAGAGAACTGCTTCGTTGGCTTCGATGCTTACAAGAAGGTGATTGACTCGGGTGTAGATATGGTTATCCTCACCACGCCTCCCGTCTTCCGTCCCGAAATGTTCAAGTATGCTACGGAGAAGGGCGTTCACTCTTTCCTCGAGAAACCCATCGCAGTTGATGCCAAGGGTTACCGTTCCGTTATGGCAACCGCCAAGCAGGCTCAGGCAAAGGGTTTGAGCGTTGTGGTTGGCACTCAGCGTCACCACGAACGTCGCTATGTTGAAGCTAACAAGCAGATTCAGGCTGGCATGATTGGCGAGATTACTGGCGGCAATGTTTATTGGAATCAGGGAATGCTGTGGTACCGTCAGCGCGAGGCTGGATGGACAGATATGGAGTGGAACATCCGCGACTGGGTAAACTGGAAGTGGCTCTCCGGCGACCATATCATCGAGCAACACGTTCACAACATCGACGTATTCCTTTGGATGAGTGGTTTGAAACCCGTTTCTGCAACAGGTTTCGGCTCTCGTCAACGTCGCGTCACAGGCGACCAGTACGACTTCTTCAGCACTGACTTCACAATGGAGAACGGCATCCACATGCACTCGATGTGCCGCCAGATTGACGGTTGCAGCAGCAAGGTGAGCGAGTTCATCCAAGGTAGCAAAGGTAGCTGGAACAGCGAAACGAACGAGATTAAAGACCTCGAAGGCAATGTCATCTGGAAGTACGACGAGGAGAAAGCAAAGCAAGAGTTCCAGCAACACGACCCCTATACATTGGAGCACGTTGATTGGGTGAACCACATCCGCAAGGGAACTGCCCACGAAGAAGCAACAGACAACGCCATCTCCTGCATGGCTGGCATCATGGGGCGCGAGGCTGCCTACACCGGTCAAACCGTCACTTGGGACGAGATGACACAGTCTCAGCAGGACTTCCTGCCCGAGAAACTCGAACTTGGTCCGCTCGACTTGGCTTCGATGACTGTGCCCGTGCCTGGACAATAAATACCATATACTATGAAACGACGCAATTTCCTTTTAACATCAATGGCTGGTGCAGCAACTGCTGCACTGGCTCCCTCAACGGTTCTGGCTTCTTGCGCTCCTAAGAAGGACGGGAAGAAAGCCAATGCTACCCCGCTCAATCTGTGTTTCCAGGAAGGCATCGCCATTGGCGCAAACCTTCAGGAGAAGCTCGACTACTGCGAAAGTCTGGGCGTAACAGGTTTCGAAGTAGGTGGAAGAGGCTTAGCCGGTCGTGTGGACGAGATAAATAATGCCCTCAAGGGCCGTAACGTTCGGATGGCTGCAATATGCGCAGGTTTCGACGGTTTCATTCTTGCTGAGGACGGACAGAAAGACGAGTTCGACCGCACAATGCGTGAAATCATCGAGGCTGCAGGCAAGATCAATTCTTGTGGCGTCATTATGGTGCCTGCCTTCAACGGACAGAAGCCTTGCCGCCCCCACACGATGGATACGAGAAACTACCTTTGCGAACAGCTCCACGAACTTGGCGAGTTTGCTGTTCAATGTGGAACAACCGTCATCTTGGAGCCCTTGAACAGAGGCGAATGCTTCTATATGCGCTTGGTTGCCGATGCTGCGGCTATTGCACGCGATGCTGACAGTAAGGGCGTGAAGTGCATGGGCGACTTCTGGCACATGCAAGAAGAGACTTCCGACTATGCCGCATTCATGGCTGCAGGAACAGAATACCTGCAACATGTTCATATTGCAAGTCGTGGTCGACGCAAGACTCCAGGCGAAGACGGCGAGAAGGACAACTATCGCGAAGGTTTCCGTGCTCTGAAGGAACTGGGGTATCCTGGTTTTGTCAGCTTCGAGTGTGGTTGCGAAGGCGATCCGAAGATTGTTCTCCCTGCAGCTGTAGAACTGCTTCGCAAACAGTGGGAAGAAGCATAAAGGCAAGCCTTAGCTGAAAGATGGCTAAGGTCGTTGCCAAATGACACACGTGATGTTGCCCAACGTCACGTGTGTTGTTTGTAAACGACACACGTGACGATTGCAATCATGACGTTATACGTTTCCCATCATCACACTATAGGACACAAAAAAGCCTCCGAGAGAATCGGAGGCTTATTGTTTTGAATTGCTTTGTCAATTACTTAACAGCAACCTTCTTACCGTTCTGGATGAATACGCCCTGCTGAGCCTTGCTTACGCGCTGGCCAGAGAGGTTGTAAACGGGAGCCTTGCTGTCCTCAGCGTTGATGCTGTTGATGCCAGTACCACCAACCTCGATCTGTGTGTCGAAATCGTCCTGATAGCTTGCAACACTAGCTGCATCAGAGAAGTTCACCTTTGTGATTGCAACGGGATAGTTAGCCTTTGCAGTGCCTTCGGGAACAGCAACACCAATCTTGAACATTACATCGGTAGATGTCTTGAAAGCATCCTTGTTGCTGGCAGCAGAGAACTGATATGTGTTGTTATTACCAGCTTTCTCTTCAGTAACCTTAATCATGCGAGTGTCATGACCTTTCTTTGCAGCGGGATATTCAATATCGTCTACGTAGTCCTCTTCATCATCATCGTAAACCTGAGCAATAGAGAATCCATCGGGGAGGGTAACCCAGCAAGCAGCTGCTGTAATCACGCCAGCCTCAGCTTCTGTGAACTTAATCTCAAGATAAGCGGTTTGACCAGCTTCTGCGATAACTTTGTCAGCAGAAAGAGTCATTTGTGCCATTGCTGCAGCGCTGCACAGCAAAGCAACCATTGTCATGTAAATCTTTTTCATTGTTGCTTGAATTTATTAATTGGTTTATACTTTGTTATTTCCTTATTAATTTTATTCGCCGCCAGCCATGATGTTCAGGACTGCTACGCCGTCAGCGATTGTAACATCACCGTCACCATTTACATCGGGATCGCCAGGAACTTCACTACCAGCCATTGCGTTCAGAACAGCAACGAAGTCAGCAATAGTAACTTCACCATCGTTGTTCACGTCACCCTTCACGCCAGGAGCTGTGCCTTCTTCGATGGTCCACTTGCCTTCCCAAGAAGCTCTCTCGTGAGTAGAAGCGCCGTCGATTTCAGTAAGTTTGGTGTTGGTAACCTTCACTTCGTTTTCGCCAACAACTGCGCCACCTTCGCCACCAGCAATTGCAACCTGAATGGTAGCAACTGCGCCAGCAGTACCTGTCAGGGCAAAGAGGGGCTTACCTGTCTCTTCGTCAACAGGACCAGCACATGTGATGGTAACAGAAGAACCGTCTTCACTTACAACAACTGTAAGAGGATTGAAGGGAGCTTCTTCAGTTCCGCAATATCCCTCGGGATAGCGACCGTCTACGATAGCAGCAGAACCGTCTACATAAGTAACGCCCTGAGGAAGAACAACTGTGCAAGACCAAACAGAAATAGCGTTGCGGTTGTCCATGTTCAATGTCAGAGTTGCATTCTCGTAAGTTTTGCCGTTTTCTGCAGACACTGTAATCTTGTAAGCTTCAGTCAAAGAAGCCCAAGTGGCTGTCATCATAAAGAATGACACCAGAGAGAGTAGAATTCTCTTTTTCATAAAAAACTTAGTTTTAGTATTATTAATGTTGTTTTATACTTTTCTGCTGCAAATTTAGTGCTTTTTTCATAACCACCAAAACTTTTTCACTTTTTTTTTCTCCTTTTTATGAAAAAAGTTGGTCAAAACGAAACGATGCACGTAAAAAGCAGGCGTATTCCATATATATTATAGTCCTCGAGCCCTCATAATGATGTCGCGAGCCTCTGTTATCTCACGAAACTTCTTCTCTGCCTGCTCTCTTGCAGCCTCGCCTTGTGACTCGACTCGATCAGGATGATAGCGAAGTGCCAACTCCCGATAGGCTTGCCGCACCTCGTCGTCTGTCGCCGTCTCGCTAATGCCAAGTGTCCGATAGGCTTCCTGCAAGGTGACATCAACGTATGGCTGCCATCCACGCTCCTGTTTGTCGTAGTTCGAGAAGTCGTCCGAATCGTGTTGGAAGGTGAAATGTATGGTGGGACGCCGATACATGGAGTCGAGAAGCCAGCCCAAGAGGAAGCCGAAGATGAGCCCCCGACCTCCACCTATTCGCCAACCTATGATGGCAAAAATGATTCTGAAACTAAGCAGGCAAGACATGATTCGTTATGGGTTCAAAGTTCTTTCAAAGCGTCTGTCGAAGTTCCTCAGTAACACTTTTGACAGGCACCACTTGATAATCTCCGTCTTTGAGCCAAATGAGGCAACGCGAGATGATGGGAATGCCGATGTCTTCGAGCATAAGAGCATAGAGGGAGAGTTGTATGGTGTAGAGCGAGAAGTCTTCTTCTGTCATATAATCGAAGGGGAACTGCAGCATCTTTCCATACCTCCTATTGTACTCGTTTGCAAGATTGGCGTTAGTCTTATAGTCGAGAATTATGAAGCCTTCCCGTTTGCCATTACTTCCGTCGTTGTAGTAAAGCATGTCAAAGGTTCCCGCAATCTGCTCTTTGAGGTTTCGCTCCTGACAGGGATTCTTTCCACTATACACTCTTCCTTCGTTGAGGACAAGGTGCATACTTTTGGGCAATTCATTCATGAACTTGAACACAGCCTCTTCCTTTGGATGAATTGGAGCAAGGAAACCATACTCGGCCATGTATTGACTCTCCACAATAGGGCATATGCGTTCAGGCATTCCTGCTCGCAAATAGCCGAGACTTTCGCCATAAGCGTGAGTCTTGGTGCCAAGTGTGGTGGCACGGAATTGAATCTGTCGCCATTGCTGAATCCAGTATTCTGGAGTCTTACCATTCTTCTCTGCATAACACTTTGCCTGCAGTTGTTCGTCGAAAGGCTCGCGAATGAATTGATGAGCGACATTCGTGGCAGAGGTCAACTCCTTTCCGTTCAGGACATAGCGATGCCCTTCGTCATAGAACTCAAGGTCCTCAAACTCGCTAAGGACCTTTCTGCGCACTTCCGTCACCACTTCAGGCTCGCCAGCCACAGTGAACATCTTGTCTTCCCTCATTTGCTGCTCAGGATTTTCTTGCCTTGACTGATGTTTATACCCTTTACCGGACGACTGAGGCGTTGGCCTGCAAGGTTGTAAAGCTCGCCTCTATTCGGAAAAGGGACAGAAACAGAACCTATGCCAGTATCGTCATCGGGAAGAGGGACTTCAACCAGCGCATCAGTAAACGTGGGACGGAACTCCGACACTTGTATCACGCCATTCCCACCGCCTTTCCTGGCTGTGATGACCCACTTGAAACTTTGGTATGCCTTCGTCGTCTCAGATGGTAATGTATAAGTATAGGTCTTGAAGTTCTGGTCCTGAAGTTTTGTGTCGTTCGTAACAGAAGCTATCAGTTCCCACGAAGCATCATCCTTGCCTGGATTGCTGTCGGCAGTAGAGCCGTAGAGCTGCCAAGACTTGGGGTTGCGACCTGGATAAGTGGCATTATCGTTGGCTGTCGTAATCGTATATCCTGTCACGAAGATGGGCAGAGACGAGTGGAAAATGTTGTACACGGCATTCCCTTCGCCACCATTCAGGCACCATTTCGAGGAAGTGTTGCCGTCGACAATCTTATCGTAGTCTTCGCCCGATCCGAAACCTGCCGAGCCTTCATCTGGAATGAAAAAGACGTCGGCACTCGTTTTCTCGTATTCTTTCGTCTTTGCCGAGCCATAATAGAGCCTGTTTGTGCTTTGAGCAAGGTTCTCCATATCGTTTTCCCCGCCAAGAGGAGCGTATATTTCGAGGCTAGATTTCAGCATACGTCCGTTGCAAACTGCTGTGATCTCTTCGGGTGTCATACCTGAACGCCAGAAAGACAACTCGCTAACTTCGCGACTATTGTTGTCGTCGCCAACACTGACAAATTCAATCTTCGACAAACGCTCCCCTATTTCGCCAGCCTTTACCTTGTCGACATAAAGGATGGTGCGACGCTGTGCATAGTAACTTGTCAGGGATATGTTGTGCCAATTCCCATCGTTGATTGTTGTGGTGGAAGTGATTGTCGAGCCTGTTGGAGTTGTGTATGTGACGGTTCCATCAGCATTGACTCGAACAACGGCCTCTTCCAGAGAAACTGCTTGAACGAGAGAGACGACCTGACCTTCTGTGCCTTTGAGGCGAACTGTTACTGTAAAAGGATGAACTGTCTCTTCTGGTTCGAAGTAGATCCGCTTTCCTGCGGCGATGGTCATGCTCTTTGTCTGGTTGCGAACCGGTTGGGGTTTGCCTGCCTTGAGAGCGTCGAAGAGCGAAGGCACCATTGCGTACATGAATTCTGCATGGCCAGCCGTGTTCTGATGGTAAGTGTCGGCAACATATCCGTCAGCCCATTGCCCGTTACCCTTATCGATAGAACCGAGAACGTTGGTCGAGGGGACATCCCATTCGTGAATGAGCAGATTGAGTTGCTTCACATAATAGTAGTCGTCGTTGTTGTAGTCGCTACGAGTATAGTTGTTCATCACCATCGGTATCTTCCCGTCTGCGCGAACCTTTCTTATTAACGAAAGCATGTTGTCGCGCCATTGATTGAAGACAGATTGCTGGTTGCTCGCTCCGTGAATGCCTTCGTTGCCAAGCGAAAGACCGAAGATGACATAACGACCAAAGTCGCGAATCAGGTCATCGTAGCGATTCAAGAGGTTGGTTGTTGTGTTGCCTCCGATGGAGACATTCGTTGTGTAGAAGGGATTCTCGCTTCTGCCTTCATTATGGCGGGCGATGAGTTGCTGACCATAAAGGTAGCGATAACCCTTCCAATCGGTAGCGCCTTGACCGTTTGCAACAGAAGAGCCGAAGACGGATATGCGGTATTCGTCGATTGGGGCCGATATGTCGTACACCATATCCTTCATATTGACGGTGATGGTATAAGTGCCAGAGTTCTGATAGATGTTCTCCACGCTTTGTCCCTTCTCGACTTCTCCGAGCACATATCTAGTGGCAGCTCCTTGAAGACGCTTAATGGCAAAGGCGTCGTTGTTGTTGAGAGCGAAGTACATTGTCTTGTCAACCCATTGCTGAGAGGCAGTTTCCAGGAGTGTCACCTCACCCTCGAAGATGCCGTTTCCTTTGTAAGGAATGGTGGGATTGCCTGCTCCGATGTTGCCTCGAACGTTCATCGTGACAGGAAGAACCGTGACTGTCTTGTTTCCAGTATTGACTGTGATGCGAGCCACACAGTCTTGTGCGACAGAGAAAGGCGTTTCACCTTCGACATCGAAACTGCCGCCACCTTTATCCGAAAGCGTTACAGTTTCGCCATCAACTGCTCCAGAAAGAGTGAAAGTGCCTGCTTCGAGACGGGCAAAAGTTTCATAGAGGGTGCTTCCTATCGACTTAAATGTCACATCTTCTGCATTTCCACTAAGCGACAAGCTTGCGAATTCGAGCGGTTCTTCAGGCCGAGTTCCGCCTTCGTACTCTTCCACCCTCATCGCGCTGATGTGTGCCATTCCGAAGACTCGCTGGTAGGTGATGAAAATGTTGCCGCTCTTGTCAGGATAGATATAGTCGGTCTGCAGAATGTTTCGCAGGTTGCCGTGATAGCCCTCGCCACCTATGTCCGAACCCGAAGTGGTTTGTCCGCCAGTCCAAGTCTTTTGTCCTTTGAAGGTATAGAGTGTGGCACGATTGTCCGTATGATTGCGGGAGCCGTAAATGTAGAAGCGATAGCAATGTTCGGGATTGAGTTTGGTCATCTTGAAGGAACGCACTTCTGCATTATCTGTGAAGACATAATCCTCCGTAGCCGTCTTTATGGCGAGGTCTCCCAAGTCGTCCGAGGTTGGATTGTTGTTGCCTCCAGCGTCAACGCCATTCGTGTAGGTCTTCTCCACGACAGTGAATCTGGCCCCAGTAGTAGTGCCTCCGCTGTTTTTGATGATAATCGTCTTGTTTGCCGAGATGACGTTGCTTGTGCTTGTTGTCGAGGTGATGTTGTTCCAGCGATTGCCGTTAGCGTCTGTTCCAGTAGTCTGATGTCCGCGAGTATTATTGGCTGTCTCGCCGAAGTCGAAGTACATCTTTTGCGTCAAGGTCAGCTCTTGGTTGGGCCGTTCCAAGCCAGAGACCTCCTCCATCTTCATGCAATTGAGATAGACCATGATGCCCGAACTCTTCTTTATGATGGTGAGGTCGATGTCGCCGCTCTTGTCAGGGAAAATCACGTCAGAGGTCAGGACCTTATTATTGTTGCCATTGTAGCCTCCGTTGCCTATTCCAGAGCCGGACATCACCATTTCCTCGCGCCAACAGTTCTCGCCAGTCAAATCGAAGTCGGCAGCTCTGGTATCTGTCGCAGTTCTCGAGCCGAAGAAATAGAAGCGGTAACCTTTGCTCTGGTCGAGTCCTTTGAAGTGGATGACGCCATAGTCCTGACTGCCTTCCAGGAAGATGTAGTCCTGAGTCGCACTCTCGATGGCGAGGTCGCCAAGCAAGGTTCTGGAGGGACTCTGCAAGCCGCCATTCGTATAGCCATTCGTCGAAAAACGGGATGAGAGCTGCAAAGTGCAGTCAGTCGTCGTGTTGCTCGAGGTGACAAGACTAATCGTTTGCGGATAGGCTTTGTCCGGCGCTCCCGTTCCCTTGCCGAAGATATTGTTCCAATAGTGTCCGTTCGCATCGGCTCCGACAGTCTTGTAGCCCTGATTCGACACATTGTTCTGGCCGAAGTCGACATAGAAAGTGCGCTCCACCGTTTGTGACTCGGCATTCATTATGCTTGCGAGGAGTGCAAGCAGAAGCAACGTATGTTTCGCTTTCATTGATTTGTATGGGTTGTATCCTGTTATTATTCGCTGCAAAGATAATGCAAAAAAAGATAACTTGCAAGCATTTCCGCAGAATAATGACTGGAGACGTTTCCAAACGAAGGCAGCGACGAAGGCAATCGTATAGTGTTACGTTTGCAATCGTATAGTGCGACAATTGCAATTAACTAGTGTGACGTTTGCAATTTACTAGTGTGACGTTTGCAATCGTCACTGCCTTCGTCGGAAAGACTACTTGACCTTGAACTTCTCGCCAGCAGTATTCGATTGGAATTCAGGTGCATAAAGGCAGGTCAGACGGGCTGGAGGCAAAAGGAAGTTGCCGTCTCGACTGACAATCCAATCCTCTTCAATAACATAGGTTCCTCTTGGCAGTCGGTCCATGAAGTACTCCGTGCTGGCGTCGTGCATAGCCTGATAATAGCCGATTCCACTTTGCCAATGATAGCCCGAAAGTTGCTGAGCCGGCTCTGTTGCAGAAGGACGAGGAGCCTTCAGGCAGACATATTCATAGTCTTTGTCTGCAGTAATCGTGTATCGGATATGGACTCTGTCGCCAGTCTTCAACGTATTGTTCTTGGTCTGAACCTCTCTGCGAATGGTCATACCTTCGCGATGATTCTCCACCTCATCTGCAGGCAATTGGTATTGAGCATAGACTGCACCCCAAGCGAGGCCTGTCCCTTCTGTCTTTTGCTCAATAGAAAGTTCCTTTGCTTTGCTGACAGATTCAATCTGTTCGCGAACATAACCTGTGAAAGGCTTAGGCGGCTCGAGCTTTTTCACTTGATTGTTGTAAGAGACTTGACCGCTAAAAGCTCCACCTTCACTATGGAATCCGCTTTGCATCAAAGCATAGATGGCATCTGCAGACTGTTTCGGCTGCTCCCATTCCTGTGTCCGTTTCTGCTGGATAAGCCATTCTGCCATCTTGGCGAGCAAGTCCGTCTCCTTCGGTTCGACAGTTCGAACGGCTTCCATCAAGTTGACATGAGTCTCGACTTTGCGGTCAATACTGGTATAGCTACCTCCTGGATAAGCCAGATACATGCCGTCTGAATGACGAAGCAACTCATGGATGCGAGGCATCAAAGCCTGTGCCTTCTTATCTTCTCCTGCCCTCTTCAGCACGATTGCGGCAAGTGCTCGAGGTTCTCTGTCGAGGTCTTCGGCCTGCTTCTTCAAGAGGGAAAGGAGATATTGGGCATCGTCGTTCAGTTTGGTCCTATACATTATATATATATATAGGTAGCGAAGTTCGGAGAGGGACAAGGTCGGATTCTTCTCTTTGCGCAACGATTCCACCTCTTTATGCATATCTTTTTCGAGGTAAGACATCGCTTTGTCGAGGATTTGACCTTCTGGAATCGACCATTCACCCTTGATGGCTCCAAGTCTTACCAACAATGTGGCGACTTGCGAGGTCATCCAAACGCTGCCGTTCATGCCTGGGAACCAACCGAAAGAGCCGTCCTGACTTTGTCTTGCAGAAAGGGCTGAAAGCATTGTCATCCGTCTTTGTTCCTGATCCATCTCAGCGAAGAGCGAAGCCAAACGTTTTCTGCTTGCCTTTTGTTGCTGTGCTTCGAGCATCCAAGGCGTTTCGTTGAGAAGGATGTCAGCCAGTTGTTGGTTCTTGACGAGCGGACTCTCCAAAGCCAATGACTTCTCGTCTTTTGCCCAAGTATCGATTGCTTTGCGAACATTCGGGTACTTATGAGCGATATGATAGGCTACGCTGCCACCATAATAAGCCGTAGCAACCGAGAGAACATCGCTGTGAACGGGAGCCGTCAACGAAGGCAAGGCCTGCAAAGCAAGGTAAATAGGTTCTGCAACATGCTCAACGGTCAAGGTCTTGTTCCTTGCTTTCGGATTACCATTTGCAAAGAGTCCTTCGAGGTTGAGGGTCATTGTCGTATCACCTCGAAGCAGATAAGTTCGCGTCTCCGTCACGTTCTGCATATCGGAGAGGACTGGTAAGTAACGCACTTCTCCATCGCTGCTGCCCTTGCCTTTCGCAATCCATTGAACAGCAAGGACAGGATGGTCGAGGGTTGCTTTGAGTGGCATATGATAGACTGCCTCTTTGCCTGGTTCGAGGTCGAACTTCACCTTCATTCGCTTGACGCCCCAATTGTCCTCAGCACAATAGACATCGAGGATGGCTTCGCCTTTCTGATGCTTATCCGAAGCATTTCGAATGCTTGCCGTCAACGTGGCTTCATCACCATTACGCAAGAATCTTGGCAACGTCAACTCTGCCATCAGTTCC
>JAEEGF011039819.1_pt1 | contig 15344 bp, 14 predicted proteins | sample 9134171 | NCBI WGS metagenome assembly JAEEGF01 (sample SAMN16246542, study PRJNA631951) | gut metagenome | biome: gut microbiome; feature: rumen; material: AP-attached | host: Bos | place: Iran: Karaj | collected 2018-10 | reverse complement strand
GTGACAAAAATGTGACAAATTTCTGAATATTCCAACACATGCGTCTAAAAAATTGCATTGATTATAAATGCTTTCCAGAGCCTCCTAGAGGGGACTGGACTAGATTTACGATTCTCGTCCTCTCCGCAAAGACAAGGAAAGCAGCCCTGCGCGCAAGCGCCGGGCTGTTTTGGTATGCGGCGGACTGGGAGCTTGCTCACAGGACGAAGTATGCCGAAACAGCCCGAGCGACCGTCAGGTCGTGGACTGCTTTCCTTTCTTTGCAAGCCCCCCTGGAAGGGCACCGAGATAGCGACGGCCGCCAGGCCGGCGGAATCTCGCTCTCTCCGCAAAAAGATAACGGCGCCCATTCTGGACGCCGTTTTTCTTTTTTACCCGGAAGGATGCTATACATCCAGGGCGTGCTTGTAAGCCGGACGGTACTCGTAGTGCATAAGCTTGGTAGCCTCCGGATCATGCATGAACTTCTGGACGATAGGATTCCATACGACCGGACGTCCAAGTTCCATGGCGATATTGCCCAGGTTGCAGACCGTGCAGGAAGAATGGCCGACCTCGACAGGAACGTTAGGATCGATCCTGGACTTGATGGCCTCGATGAACTTCCTGTGATGGCCGACCTTGGTCTCGTAAGGCACATCGTCGTCGGCGGCGGCCTTCTTCATGTCGAACTTCTTGTCGGAAGCTGAGAACTTGCCACGGGAAACCTGGATCCAGCCGTCTTCGCCGTAGATCTTCACGCCGGGAGTCGTACCGTCGAACGGTTCCTCGGACACGATCACACCGTTGTCATACTTGTAGGTGAGGCTGTCATAGAAGCTGTATCCCGGAGGTATGATCTCGACAGGGCCGCTGCCATCCTTTCCGAGAGCCCACTGGGCGATATCGAACATATGTGCGCCCCAGTCGGTCATAAGACCGCCACCGGTAACCTTGTACCAGCGCCATGCACCCCAAAGTTTCTCGTTCTCCTCATTGGAAACGATAGGATCGAGGTCAGAATGATAATAGACCGAAGTCGGTAGAGGTCCGAGCCACTTGTCCCAGTTCAGTCCGGCGGGAACCTCCATATGAGGAAGCTTGCACGGCATCGGGGCTCCGGTGACAGGATTGACATCGTTCCTTCCGACGAATACCTTGACCTTCTGGATCTTTCCGAGCTCACCTTCACGGGCGAGGGTCGCCGCATGGAAGAACTCGTCGCTGGAACGCTGCTGGCTTCCGACCTGGAGGATCCTGTTGTACTTGCGGACAGCCTTAACTAGCTGCTGGCCTTCATATATGGTAAGGGTGAGAGGTTTCTCAAGATATACATCCTTCCCAGCCTTGCAGGCAGCGATCGCGATAATGGCATGCTGGTGGTCGGGAACCGCGATAACGACGGCATCGATGTCGGGACGTGCCAGGACATCCTGATAGTCCTCATAGACATCGACCTTGACCTTCTTCTCTCCCTTTCCTTGATAATACTTGGTCACCCTGTTGACGAAACGGTCCCTCTTGATGTCATATACATCGCAGCCTGCGACGACACGCACATCATCCATGGACATGAATCCGCTGAGAAGATACATGGCCTGCTGGCCGAGGCCGATAAAGCCCATATTGATCTTGTCGTTGGGTGTTTTCTTCTTGGCGGCAGCCGGGGCGGCCGACGCGCTGATAATACCTGCAGGCATCATGATGCCCGCTGCTCCGATAGCAGAAGCCTTCAGGAAATCTCTACGTACCATGTTTTAGTGTTTAAATCTTTGATATTGTAAATATAATAAAAAAATCAAAGAATTAATATTGGAGGCAAGGCGTTTTGGCACGGAAATGGTATTATTGGTTTACGACACAATAATTTTTTACTCATAAACCAAAAACTGACTCAATAGTTATTTCATAAGTATTGAACAATAAAACGGAAGCCGGTCGTGAGACACGCTTCCGTTATACTTTTATATTCAGGCCGACCGTCCGGTTACTCCGGATACAGGAGATAAGGCCTGCGAAGGACCTTGAAGGCCTCGACGTCGTCCTTCCAACGGGCTTTGATCTCGGCGGCGGAAGCACCTGAAAGGATCATTTCCTTGATATAACCAACACCGGCCAGCTTGTCGAAGAAATTGCCGGTGCCGAAGAATGCTTCTCCCATATCCAGATCACTGAAGGCCGTGATCACATATTCAAGATTGATCCCTTCTTCCCAGATCTCCTCGAGAGGTTTCTCATGAAGGTCCACTCCGTGGCAGGTCCTGTCCTTCAACGGAGGATTCTTCGCCCCGGGCACGCTTCTGGGGGTAAAGGTGAACTCTCCGGTCATGTCAGGATGGCCGAACATCTCGAACGGATAGTCGGTTCCCCTTCCGAGGGAAACCACCGTACCTTCGAAATAACAGGTTGAAGCATAGAGATACACGGCTCTCATATCCTTCAGGTTCGGAGAGGGCGGGACGATAAGCGAGGTCTTCATCGGATGCGAATATCCAAGGCATGGCACGACTTCCAGGTCACATTTCAGCCCGTCCTCAAGCCAGCCTTCACCATTGATCATCAAAGCCAGTTCCCCGAGAGTCATTCCGTGTACCGTAGGGACGGGCAGCCACCCGACTCCGGAACGGTATTTCAGGTCCAGAATCGGTCCGTCCACATAAAAACCGTTCGGGTTGGGACGGTCCAGGATGATCACCTTCTTGCCAAGCCTGGCACAGTGCTCCATAAGGTGATGCATCGTAACATAGTAGGTATAATACCTCAGGCCTACGTCCTGGATGTCCACCAGGAGCACATCATATTTATCCTTGTTGTCAACGGCAGCATCCTTGTTGCCTCCATAAAGGGATGCTATCTCGACTCCGGTTTCCGGATCGATACTGCTGGAGACCTTCTCACCGGCATCCGCAGTCCCCCTGAACCCATGTTCAGGCGAGAAGATAATCCTCACGTCCACTCCCTTTTCCAGGAGCACATCCACCAGATGGGGACCGTATTCGGAACCGTTCATCACGTTTCCGACTATCCCGCTGTGATTGCTGAATACCGCGACTTTCTTCCCTTCGAGAGCAGGTACGTACTCCTCGAACCGCTCATCCCCCAGAATCACCCTGTCAGGGGTCTTATCCTGTGCACAGGAGGAGAAGCACCAGGTCAATACTACCAGGCTGTATAGCAATGGATTGCAAATCATGATCCTAATTATTATTGAAGGGAGCCTCCGACGATGTCGAGGATCTCTGACGTTATCTTCTGCTGGCGTCCCTTGTTGTATTCGAGGGTCAGTTCCTGAAGCAGGTCTTCCGCATTGTCGGTAGCGGTCTGCATGGCAACGGTCCTGGCAGCATGCTCGGCCGCACTGCTGTCCAGCAAGGTCGTGAATATCCTGAGACGGACGACCTTGGGCATCAGCACCTCCAGCAACTCTGAGGGGGAAGGCTCGATAATCAAGTCTTCCGGGTTCCTGGGCCTGGGCATCTCTTCCTCCAGGACCTCCGGCTTCTTGCCGGCATTGAGACCGGGCGTCTCAACGGAAAGGGTCAGAGGCAGGAAAACCTGCCTGGTCGTCGGTTGGGAAGCGGTGGACTTGAAGTGGTTGTAGACGAGTTCCACCTTGTCATAGCTTCCGTCCAGGAATCTGTCCATCAACTCCTGGGCAAGTTTTGATGCAGCCTCGTAATTCGGAGACTCCATCATCCGGGAATAATCCTGCCCGCAGATGAAACCGGCTTTCTTCAGCGAATCGGAAATCTTCCGGCCTATCGGATAGACGGTAATATCCGAATCCTTCAGTCCGGAGGAACGATAATCCCTTATCAAGGACATAGTCTCTCGGGCTACATTGGAGTTGAATGCTCCGCAGAGTGAGGAATTCGAGGAAAAGGCCACGATAGCCACCTTCTTTACCGGCCTTGCCACCATGATACCGTTCTCCGACCGGTTACTGACCTCCACGTCGGAAGAAAGGATATCGACAAGGATCCGGTGCAGCTGCCTCTCGTAAGGCAGCATGTTACCGATAGCCTGCTGGGCCTTGCGGAGTTTTGCGGATGCTACCAGCTTCATCGCCGAAGTGATCTTCAGCGTACTGCTTACGGAAGCGATCCTGCTCTTTATTTCCTTGAGGGAAGCCATCAGGCCAGAATGGATTTAACGACGGATTCAGCGGTTTCTTCTATTACCTTGGATATGCCCTCATCAATCTTTCCGGCACCCAGGGTATCGATAACATCCTGATGGACAGCCCTCATACGGTCCAGGAACATGGACTGGAACTCGGCTACCTGGTCTGTTCGGATCTCGCTCATCAGGGCGTGCGTGCCACAATACAGGATTGCAACCTGCTCTCCTACAGGCATTGGAGAATACTGCGCCTGGACCAGAAGCTTGTTGTTCTTGCGACCTTTGTCAAGGGCCATCGCAGTAACCTTGTCCATGTCGGAAGAGAACTTGGAGAACGATTCCAACTCATTGTACTGGGCCTGATCGATCTTCAATGTGCCGGCGACCTTCTTCATCGACTTGACCTGGGCGGAACCTCCCACCCTGGAAACAGAGATACCGACATTGATCGCAGGTCTCTGCCCCTGGTTGAACAATCCGGACTCGAGATAGATCTGTCCATCGGTGATGGAGATCACGTTGGTAGGGATATATGCGGAAACATCACCCGCCTGGGTCTCGATTATAGGAAGGGCGGTCAGGGAACCACCGGCTTTTACCTTGCCCTTCAAGGATTCGGGAAGGTCATTCATCTGCTCTGCGACTTCCTGCTGGTCAATGATCTTGGCAGCCCTCTCGAGAAGCCTTGAATGCAGGTAGAACACGTCTCCGGGATAGGCTTCACGGCCCGATGGACGGTGCAGGATCAAGGAGACCTCACGATATGCTACCGCCTGCTTGGAAAGGTCGTCATATACGACCAGTGCAGAACGTCCGGTATCGCGGAAATATTCACCAATCGCAGCTCCTGCGAATGGAGCGAAATACTGCAGTGCCGCCGGATCGGCTGCAGTTGCTGCTACTACGATGGTATAGTCCATAGCCCCTTTGGCGCGAAGGGTCTCGACTATGTTCGCTACCGTCGATCCTTTCTGGCCGACCGCCACATAGATGCAGAATACCGGCTTCCCGGCGAGGAAACAGGACCGCTGGTTGATGATAGTATCGATGGCGATCGCAGTCTTTCCGGTCTGACGGTCACCGATGATGAGTTCCCTCTGTCCCCTTCCTATCGGAATCATGGCATCAATAGCCTTGAGACCGGTCTGAAGCGGCTCTGTCACAGGCTGGCGGTATACCACTCCGGGAGCCTTGCGTTCCAGCGGCATCTCGGTGAGTTCGCCGTCTATGCTGCCCAGGCCATCCAGAGGAACTCCGAGAGGATCGACGACGCGGCCTAGCATGGACTCGCCTACCTTGATGGAAGCGATACGGCCTGTACGGCGGACGGTCATTCCCTCCTTCACTTCATCGGTAGGGCCGAGAAGGACCGCACCGACATTATCCTGCTCCAGATTCATCACGACACCCATCACCCCGCTTTCGAATTCCAGGAGCTCTCCGGCCTCGGCATTGGTAAGGCCATACATCCTGGCCACGCCGTCGCTTACCTGGAGAACCTTGCCAATCTCTTCGAAATGGAGCGAGGTATCGATGTCCTTCAGCTGCTGAAGGAGGACCTGTGAGACCTCACTTGGTTTTATGTTGTTTTGCGCCATATGATACTATACTATTCTACGGTTACGTTCTATGAACTGTTTGCGTATGAGATCCAGTTGATGCGATACCGACGCATCGAGGAGCTGGTCCTCAACCTCCAGAAGGAATCCGCCGATCAGGGACTCGTCGACCTCGGTCTTCAGCAGGAGCTTCTTGCCGCTCCTTGATTCTATCATGTCCCGGATCCTTTCTTCCAAGGCCTTTCCGTCCCTTGTCGCCCCTTCCTCGGAAGGGAAAACCAAACGGCCGCGTACGATACCGCGGGACTTGTAATACTCGGATATGAAACTGTTGAATATGAGTCTGATCTCGCCGATACGGCCGTTCCTGCCAAGCAGACCGATGAAACTCCGGAGCTCAGGAGCCATTGTCCCGGAGGATGTGCCGCCTCCGGAAAGGACAGTCTCGAAAAGAGCTGTCTTCTGGTCTGGAGTCACAGCCTGAAGGTCATCCACCGCACGCCGCAATTCCGGCACCGCGCCCAAGGCGTCCTGCAACACCTGGACCTGCTGCACCACCACCTCTCCATTGCCGGTCTCATCGACCAGTTTCAGGAGGGCCTTTGCATAGCGCGAGGCGATCAAACCCATGCTCATGACCTCAGTTCATCAATCATCCGGCCTACAAGTTCATCCTTGTTCACACCGGTATCCAGTTCTTTTCGCAAGACTTTCTCAGCTACGCTTACGGAAAGCAGCGCGACCTCCTTCCGGATATCCCGCATGGCACTTTCCTTCTCGGCAGCGATCTGCACCCTTGCCTGTTCCAATATCTTGGAAGCCTCGTCACCGGCCTGGACCTTGGCCTGCTCGACCATCTTGTCCCGTGCAAGTGCAGCTTCCTTAAGGATGCGGCTCTGTTCCTTCCTGGTTTCTTCTATCATCATAGCCTGCTCAGAGGCAAGGTTGCGGAGCTTTTCCTCCGCTTCCTTGGCCTGCCTTATCGAATCATTGATCCGGTCGGCCCTCTTCTGGACTGAGTCGATGATCATCGGGAAACCCCACTTCGCAAGCACGAAGAAGACGATGCCGAAAATCAGCGTCATCCATACGAGCAACCCGAAATCAGGAGTGATTAGAGACATCTTACTTGGCTATGAGACAGACTACTATGGCAAAGAGACAAGCTCCCTCGATAAGGGCGCTGACGATGATTGCGGTCATACGGTAATGTCCTGCCTGCTCAGGCTGGCGGGCACCGGCCTCCAGGGAAGCCTGGCCGATCCTACCGATACCGAAGGCTGCGGCGAAAGCAGCGAAAGCGGCTCCGATGGCCTTGCCCAGAACACCCAGGGACATACCCGCTTGAAGTAAAACTGCTAAAGGTAACATAATGATATTGTTTTAATAATTAATGAGTTTCCGCTTTCTGCCTCGAAAGTCCTATGAAGACGGCCGAGAGCATTGTGAATACATATGCCTGAATGAACGCCACGAGCAATTCGAGGCAGTCCATGAATACACCGAGAATGACTGCAACCGCACTGAGTCCTCCGTTGACCGCTGCCCCCATCTTTGCCGTAAGGAAGACTACGGCCACTACTCCGAGGATCATGAAATGACCCGCCAGGATGTTGGCGAAAAGCCTGACCATGAGGCTGAAAGGCTTGGTGAACATGCCGATGATCTCGATGACAGGCATCAGTGGTACCGGCACCTTGAGCCAGGTCGGGACATCAGGCCAGAGGATTTCCTTCCAATAGTGCTTGTTGCCGAATATATTGACAGTAAAGAAGGTAAACAGGGCCAGGACCAGTGTCACGGCAATGTTTCCGGTAATGTTGGCGCCTCCCGGGAAGAAGGGCACTATACCCATCAGGTTGTTGATGAATATGAAGAAGAATGCGGTCAGGAGATATGGCGAGTACCTCCTGTAATCCTCCCCTACACAGTCCTTGATGATGTCATCTTCGACCATGGTCACCATCATTTCCATAACTCCGACACCACCTTTGGGCGCTTCCTCGGTGGCATCATGCTTACGGTACCAGTTCGCGGTTCCCAGGACGATGAACAGCAGCAGGGCGCTGTTGATCAGAAGTCCCAGGACATTCTTGGTGATTGAAAAATCCCACGGGCGTATCTCAGAACCGCCCGGGCCCTTTTCAACTATCTTGTTCTCGTACTTGCCTGAAGATGCTATGCTGAACCCCTGATATTCACCTTCTTCCAAATGTCTGGAGGAGAAGATATGGGCTCCGTTCCCGTTCCTGCTTATCACGATGACCGGCAGGGGAATGCTTACTGGCTTTCCGTTGATGGTGGTGATATGCCATTCATAGGAATCGCGGACATGGCCGTAAAGGTACTCATCCATATCCAGGTCGACATCGGTATCCGAAGCGCCCACGGCCACAGCCTGGAACGGCAGCAGAAAGACAAGGACAAGAATATACCTCAACCACCTCATAGCTCCACGCATGCAGTTACATGGTTGTCGCATACCTCCACGAAACCGGAAGACACGGACACCCTTCCGTCATTCTCCTCATCTATCCTGTACACGATATCGCCACGGAACAAGGAAGAAACGAGGGGTGCATGGTCCTTCAGTATCACGAAACGCCCCATGGTACCGGGTAGCTCCACGCTGAGCACGGACTCATGGACGAGCGTCCTTTCCGGAGATATGATGTCAAGGATTATCATACAGCCTGTGCAAGGATGGCTTCGCCCTTCTTGATAGCTTCATCGATAGTTCCCACATTCAGGAACGCCTGCTCGGGAAGATAATCGACTTCACCGTCAAGTATCCTCCTGAAGCCCTCGACCGTATCCTGTATGTCCACCATGACACCGGGTACTCCAGTGAACTGTTCAGCAACTGAGAACGGCTGTGACAGGAACCTCTGCACCCTGCGGGCGCGGTTGACGGTCTGCTTGTCTTCGTCGCTCAACTCGTCCATACCGAGGATTGCGATGATGTCCTGGAGTTCCTTGAACCTCTGGAGGATCTGCTTTACCCTCTGGGCCGTCTCGTAATGGTCGGTTCCGACGATATTCGGATCGAGTATCCTGGAAGTGGATTCAAGCGGATCAACAGCAGGATATATACCTAGTTCGGCTATCTTCCTGCTGAGGACGGTAGTGGCGTCAAGATGGGAGAACGTCGTTGCCGGAGCCGGGTCCGTCAAGTCATCGGCAGGCACATAGACTGCCTGCACGGATGTGATGGATCCGTTCTTGGTGGATGTGATCCTTTCCTGCATCTGTCCCATCTCGGTAGCGAGGGTAGGCTGGTAACCCACCGCAGAAGGCATACGGCCGAGAAGTGCGGACACTTCCGATCCTGCCTGGGTGAACCTGAATATATTGTCGATGAAGAACAGGATATCCCTCGGGCCTTCTCCGGTGTCGGAATCACGGAAAGATTCGGCCAGGGTCAAGCCGGAAAGGGCTACGCTCTGCCTGGCTCCCGGAGGTTCGTTCATCTGGCCGAAAACCATCGAGACCTGTGATTTCTCCAACTCGTTTCTGTCAACCTTGGAAAGGTCCCAGTGGCCTTCTTCCATGCTCTTCTGGAATTCACTTCCGTATTTGATCACACCGGATTCGATCATCTCACGCAGGAGGTCGTTACCTTCCCTGGTACGCTCGCCTACTCCGGCGAATATCGAGAATCCGTTGTGCTTCTTTGCAATATTGTTGATCAGTTCCTTGATCAGGACCGTCTTTCCAACACCGGCACCTCCGAACAATCCGATCTTTCCTCCCTTGAGATACGGCTCAAGGAGGTCGATTACCTTGATTCCCGTATAGAGTACTTCCTGTGATGTGGTAAGGTCTTCAAACTTAGGCGGTTCCCTATGGATGGGCAGATTATGTCCTCCTTCCAGGGCGCCGAGACCGTCTATGGTATCCCCAACCACATTCATCACCCTTCCTCTGATCTGGGCACCGGTAGGCATGGATATGGGAGCGCTCGTATTAACGGCTTTCATGCCTCGCTTGAGGCCGTCTGTGGAATCCATGGCGACACAACGCACGGTATCCTCTCCGATATGCTGCTGTACTTCTATAACCAAAGGTCTCCTGCCCTCTCCCCTGTCAACCTTCAGGGCGTCATGAATGCGTGGAAGCGATTCTTCATTTGATGCCGCTTCGAAATGGACATCAACGACAGGACCGATAATCTGGGAAATATAACCTGTAATATTATCCATGTAGGATTATTTCTGAAATTTACCACAAGTTAGTCATTATTTCCCAAATAAGAAAAAAGGCAGGCCGATTTACATCGGTCTGCCTTTGGACTCTGTTTGCCAGCCTTACTTAACGAGGCAGACAGCAACACGGTTGAGCTCAGGAGTCTCGAAAGGATTGACGGTGTCGCCGAAGTATTCGGTGATGATCCTATCCTTGTCGATTCCGGCGTCAATGATTGCCTGGGCGACGATCTCAGACCTCTTCTCGGAGAGGAACTGGTTCCTCTTGGCAGTACCGGTAGCCTTGTCAGCGTAACCGGAGATGCGGACCTTGGTTCCAGGGTTCTCCTTGAGGGCAGCGACGACCTCGTCGATCTTGAGCTGCTCGCTAGGACGGATATCCCACTTGTTGATGATGAAGAGGATATTGCGCTGGAGAGACTCGAATGCAGGCTCGACAATCACGGGCTCTTCCTTCTTCACGACCGGTGCAGGTGCCGGTTCCGGTGCAGGTGCGGGTGCCGGCGGGGGAACCACGACAGGTGCGGGTGCGGGCTTTGCCTTACCGAAGCTGAAGGTCAGACCGGCGAGGGCCTTGATCTGGAAGTCAGCCTTGGAACCGACCTTTGAGTTGAAGTGGTCGTTGATGAAGCTGGTGTTGCCTTCGAGGTTGAGGGCGACTGCGTCAGAAAGCCTGATGTTGAAACCGAGACCAGCCCTGAGTGCAGGAGAGATGCTCTTGCCTTCCCAGAGATAGTTGTTGGCCGGGAAATTGGCCTTGAGAGCGTTAGCCTCGTCATTGTTGAAAGCATAATTTACACCGACACCACCGAAGATGTAAGGATTGATGGTACGGTCAAACTTGTAGCCTCCGAAGAGGGAAGCGAGATCGGCCATGAGGTCGAGGGCGCCTTCTACATAGTTGTACTTGTAAACCTCTGCCTGTCCGACGTTGATAGCGCCCTTACCCTGCCAAGCATTGGCGTTGAGCCTAGCTGCAAAGACAGGTGAGAACTGGTAACCGAGGGACAGTGCACCGGACGGGGAGAGAAGGTCTACCCAATTCGTCTCACCGATGGTCTCGGCGGCGCCACCCTGGATCTGAAGGAACCAGTAAGGATCAAAGTCCTTCTTCTGAGCGTTGGCAACAGAAAGCGAAGCGACGAGTGCGACGCTTGCAAGAATAGTTATTATACGTTTCATGACAATAATGAATATAAATTGCGCATTTAGTGTCGCTAAATTAGTACATTTTTTTTAAACACGCAAGATATAATCTATTTTTCAGTCATCACAAAGCGAAGTCGGAGCTGAAAATATGCAGGGCTGCCACTGCATGCGAAGTTGATCTTGTGGTTATACCGCCCGGGTCTCTTGTACAAACCCTTGTAATGGACCACTATCTTCCCCATTTTCCCTGGCTTGACAGGTTTCTCGGGCAGATCCACGGTTATACATCCACAGTCCGGTTGAGCATCGTAGAACACCAGCTTGTCATTACCGACATTCTTGAATGTATATACCACTGTCTTGCTGCTCGCGCTTTTAGGGAAAGTGCCGATATTGGCCGTCGTCGAATCGAGCTGGATAGAAGCCTTCTTCTCCTTGGTCTGGGAAAAGGACAGGGAGGAGAATGCCAGGAGCAAGACCAGGCTTGCTAATAAGAAACGCTTCGTCATCACAAAATCTGTTAGCAGGTAGAATTTGAACAAATTCCGTTCCAACTGCAAATATACAAAAAAGGAGGGGCGCTCCTATGAGCGTCCCTCCAGTGATCTGTTGAATCTTGTGGATTACTGTCCGATGGTCTTGTCGACAGGGATGGTGATCCAGTCAGAATCGATGTAGCCGAAGCCGTAAGCAACCTTAGCCTTAACGAAGATGTTGAAGTCGGAGGTTACGTTGGTACCATTGTTCTTGTAGGTCAGGTAACCGGCGTCATTTGCAGGGAGGGTAACCTCTACGCCGCTCACAGGATCCTTAACCTTGGTTGCACCAACCTCGGTCTGGGTCAGGACGATGGTAGCAGGAACGGGCTGACGGACACCATTGAGGTCGCACTGTGCGTTCGCAGCGTCGATGACAACCTCGAACGGTCCGTAGTACTTCCAGTAAGTAGGATACTTGCTGAACTCACGTGCACGCCAATCGAACGGATCAAGGAGATCCTCGATCTTGATGTAGGAGCCCTTCTCACCGAAGTCAACAGCGTCGATGAACTTGTCAGCGGACTTGGTGTTGACGAAGACCGGCTGCAGGACGTTGGCCCTGAAGTGATCGGCACCGTCGAAGGTGACCTTCAGAGGCTCAGCAGTGAAGTCCTCGTTGCTGGTGCAGATGTAAGCATTAGCTCCGATGAAGGTGTGCATGTCGTTGGTGTTGAGCAGGGTGTCAGCGACAGTCTTGCCCTTGACCCACTTGAACATGTTCCATACCTTGGTCTCACCCTTCATTGCAGGGACGTTGGAGATGGTAGCGACAGTGTCGGTAACATCCTTGTCGTCGATCTTGATGGTAGCGGTGAGGATGGTATCCTCGACTACCTTGAAGGTAACGGCGATGGTCTGCTCGTTGCCATTCTCATCAAGGATAGGCTGATGCTTCTGGTCCTTACGAGTAAGGGAAGTGATGGTAGCGACATCCTTGCAGAAGAAGTAAGCGACAGAGTCGACGTTCTTGACAAGAAGCTTACCGGCGTTGGCGGTTCCCTTAGGATAGGTCACGAAGGAAGCGTTGATGTCGTTCTCGAACTGGCAGTTGTCAGCTACGGTATCCTCAGCAGCAGGAACGTTGACATTGTACTTGGTAGCCTCGAAGTTCTCAGTCCAGTACTCCTTGATGTAGTCACCCTTAGCGGATTCAAGAGCAACCTTGTCAGCGATATCCTCGACAGTAGCGGTAAGCTTGACATCGACATAGACATCCGGGTTCTTGGAGCTGTAGTACCTGGCAACGATAGCAACTTCCTCTCCAGCGTACTCCCACATGTCGTTTGCATCGAGCTTCCAGCTGATGACATGGGTACCCTGTACAGGATCGATAACAACGTCAGCGACAGTACCGATGGTATCCTCCTGAGGAGCGATCTTCAGGCTGTCATACAGAGCGTGGAACTGATCCTTGCTCATGTTCATGCCGTTGTAGATGATCTGGTTCATATCCTTGACAGTGGTCATCAGGGAATCAACGTCGCAGCTGAAGCGGAAGATGTTCTCACCGTCATCCTTGGCATCCCTTCTAGGGATAAGCTCGTAGGAAGGATTAGGACCAACCTCGCCGGCGGCGATGTAGACCTTGATGTAAGCAACCTCGACAACATTCTCACCGTCCATGATCTTGACACGGATGATAGGAGTACGGCCGATAGCGGCGGTTCCTTCAGTGTCATAGGTAACAGGCTTGAAGACACCGGTCTTGATCTTCTCAGGATCGACGAAGTTCTTCTGGTCGGTCTTAGGCTCACCAGCGATGTAGTTCTGGACAACCTCGAAGGTGAAGGTAAGGCCATAGTCCTCAAGATCCTTTGCAGTCATTTCGAAGCAAGCAGCCTCGGAGGTATCCTCTTCTGCGACAGGCAGGGTGTAGTGAGCGATGGTGATGGTCTTGAGATCAAGTTCGCCAGTGTAAGCAACAGCGGTATCGCAGTAGCTGTGGGCCTCCTCGAGGGAGTTGTTCATGATCCAGACCTCCTTGTCAGGAAGATAAGCATCCAAAGAATCAACGTTGGAGATACCAACGGTTCCCCTTCTGTAGTGCTCGTCCTCAATATTCTTGCACTTGGTGGAGACAGCCTTAGGATCAGCAATGCGGAGATTCTCGATCACACCGGAAAGGAGGGTGAAGTAGTCGGAAACGACAGACTTGCCATCCTTGGTGACCTTGAGGGCCATGGTGGTGATGAGCTCCTCGGTAGCTTCCTTGCCGACGACCTCGACATCAAGAGTAAGAACACCGTTCTCGTAGCTCTTGAAGGTAGGGATAACGGCGAAGTCCTCGCTCTGAGGGCCACGGGTCTTGATGTAAGGCTTGTCATCCTTGTTGATGAACTCATAGGTGAAAGTGTCATCAAGCTCGAAGTCGGAGACGTTCACGTGGAACTGGACACCCTTTGCAGGGCTGATCTGTGCAGGATCTGCACCCTCTTTGCCAGCCCAGATCTCATCCTTGGAATCCTGAGCAGTAACGAAGAGAGGATCATAGAAGAATGAAACAGCCTGGAAGCCCTCGACACCGTCGATGTAGCACTGAGGGATGAAAACGAGAGCAGTCTCACCGGTAGGAGTGAGGTTGACCTCGTAGCTGTCTTCACCAACAGTGATGGTGAGGACGTTGGCCTCGGGATCATAAGCAAGGGTGGTTCCGTTCTTAGGCAGATAGCTCTGCTTGGTGTCGGTCACCTCCCACTTACCGTTCTTGTACTCATGGAGATCCCAGCAACCGGTAGTCTCGTTAGGAGTGTAGTAGCTACCAGGAGCGCCGTCGTTACCCTTGGCACCATTGGAAACCGGGTACTTTTTACCATCAGAGAGGGTGAACTCCCATCCACCGGGCTCTCCTGAAATAGCACTGACATTGGTAATCACAGCACCGGCATTGATAGCGTTCTGGAGAGTCTGGACCTGCTGAGACAGGGTCTGGACAGTACCATTAACGTTATCAATGTCCTTCTTGAGATTGTTGATGTCAGAATCGTAGTCCGTACAGGATACGGCTACCCCTGCGAGACCCAGGACAAGGGCCCCAGCAAGGAACAGATTTTTGAATTTTTTGTTCATAGTACTAAAAACAAAATTGATAAAGTTGATAATACATAATTCTCAATCAGTAATTCTTTCCTCTTGCGAATGAATATTTTTGATTAATTGCACAATCAATAAAGCCACCAAAAAGCTGACTTGACCTTGCAAAGATAACACGAATATTTAAATAAACAATATTTTTCCAACTTTTTTCGCGTTTGGGGCTATCTCAAAGCCATTTTTACTCATTTTCAGATCAAACCATAGTTTCGATTCGGAACCTCATAAACCACCTGAAAATTCTTCATTATCCTAAATGCCCATATTCCGAAATCTTGCATCAAAAAATTGAAAAAATTCATAAAAAATTCACGGGCCCTCTGCATCGCTTTCTGAATAAAGAGCTTACACGGTTCTATCCGGGACTTCGGCATACGTCCCGGTTTTGTCAGACTTTTATGGGCATCGACTGTGGTTAATCGGGTTTGCACACCCTATCTGCTGCTTCCCCTGGAGGGGTAGCAGCCCACGTCAAGCTCCGTTACCCGGAGTCCCGCGCAATTCGCCTCGAGCGGCTTAACCACCACTATCTCAACAAGTTCCCCGAAAAGGAAGCCGGCGAATAAAGCATCCCTGCCAAACAGCCGCACGAAGATTAACTCCGTTGGCACCTGCATTCAACTCTACTGTGCGCCACAGCCCGTTTTCGGGTGCACGGACACGGCCAACGCTACTGAACAAGTCCGGATGACAGTCTCCAG
>JAEEGF010858980.1_pt1 | contig 15346 bp, 9 predicted proteins | sample 9134171 | NCBI WGS metagenome assembly JAEEGF01 (sample SAMN16246542, study PRJNA631951) | gut metagenome | biome: gut microbiome; feature: rumen; material: AP-attached | host: Bos | place: Iran: Karaj | collected 2018-10 | reverse complement strand
TTCCCCCAACAACCTGTAGCACCACCAACGCCAACTTAGGGGCGCATCTGCGAAATTCACCGCCGAGCCTTCTGATGATTGGAAACAACTATTTGAAACAACTTGCCTTTGGCGCACGGGCTAACTCGCCCGTGCCCATTTGACGATCCTCAAACTGTCACGATTCTGATTGTTCAAGGTGCGCCCTCGGGATAATGTTGTTCTTGAAAGTTGTCATGGTTGTTTCCAAATCCCAATACGAGTGGGTAAAAAACGGAGATGCGCCCCCAACTTAGGTGTTACCCGATTCGCCGTTTAGCCCGCCGCCCGCGCTTCGCACGGGAATGTAAATGGGGATAACATGGTTATTGTTCACAAATGACAATTGTCACAAATGCCCCCCAGTGTGGTGGGAGAATGTTGCCAATGTGGAAATGTTGCCAATCCCAATGTTGCCAGTGGCCAATTGGGGATTGGAATTGGATATTGGCAACACTGGCAACAATTGAGAGACAGTCCAATGTCCCCAACAAATCCGCCGTGTAGGAAACCCAAACCCTCCGTGTAGGGAGACGCAATTCGCCGTGTAGGGAGAAGCGATCCTCCGTGTAGGGAGAACAGCCACCGGTAGGGCGCGAGCACCGCGCGCGCCGCCACGGGAGGAGCCGCGCTTGTCGCGGCCTAACTGGGAGCGCCGCCATCTTGGCGGCGCAATTGAAACGGGACTCTCGCCTGTAGCAACTTGATTTTTAACGTTTTATAAAACTTCAAAAACTCCCCACACACATCAACCTGGCTCGCCCACCTTCAACAAACCTCTACTGATACTCACACACTCACCCACTTCACGATACACCCAAGACAACAGTTCCGCCGCGTCCGTTAAGAAACGCGCACAATGTTCGGCATCCCTCAACGCGCTGCCCGGTTCAAGTACTTCATGAGGTCTTCTTACGCAACTATCGTGGTATCTTTATCTCTAAGCAATTGCTGCAACAAAATCCCCATACGTTCGACCACCTTGGCAGAACGGTGTATCAGCGCAGTTTTCAGCGCAACTTTTATATGTGCCAACTCCTCTTCGGCCGTCATAACTTCGACAACACGCCCAGAATCCACCAATTTATCACGCTCTTCACCTTCTTCCTTGTGCGTCCCCCTCTGTGAAGTCAATGCAGTTTTCAATGCAGTTCTCTGTGAAATGGGATTCTCCATTTCACGGAAATGGGGGTTGACTGGCAACGTGACAGAGAGCCAATCTCGATTTTCGGGTGAAGAAAAGATTGGCGGGGGCGAACCGTTCTCACGCATGACATTCACGATAACTGGAACGCCCGTATTACGCCCTTCAACTAGGTCAAGCTCCTTGAGAAAGTCGCCGATGCGGCGGTTGCGATAGTGAAGACCAATCATACGGCAAGCAGCGAGGTCGGCGTCCGTAATTGACCGTTCCGGTCCGGGCAGGCTTGAAATCGTCATCGCCTCGGGCGTCACCACGACGGTGATGGGTTCCGCAATTCGATATGACTTGTGATAGACGGCATACTCAAGCAAGGCATCAAGTCGCTTGATCGCCTCTATCGTATCGTCTCTCTGCGGCATAGCCATAGTCTCTACGCCTCCATTCTAGTCCACCAACGGGTCTGCACCTCTAACATCCACCCCTGATATTCTCATCTCCACCCACCAGGCGCAATCGCCGGGAACCACAGATTGAGCACTTACGATCCTTGCGATTCAATGTTGACACATCATAATCACGGTTTAGGCAATCCGCGCAATAGAAGCATGGGCCTAACTCTTTGGTAATTCTTTTACCGATATACCCGTCCAACTTCGTCTTCAGCGGATGCGGTGGAACTACAAAGTCGGGGCTCTTCAGCAAATCGGTTTTCAGTTTGAAAAATGTTTCATCTACTTCCACATCTAAATACTCATCGCCAAAATGGTCAAAGAGAACATATCGACGCTCATCCTCTTCCTTCCATTTCGGATCCTTTACTGACAACATCCAATATTGCAGCATCTCTTCAAGAAATGTCTGCTTCTCGTCTGCCGACATTTTAAATCGATCCACGATTGAACACAGAAACCCAAGTTCTGATTTAGCTTTCGCCTTACCATAAATGACATCCATACACACGACCTGGGATAATGCATAATCATCATAGCTGTCATTGCCATCGCTTCTTACCCAATGACGTTTCATCAATGGCGCAATCAATTCAGCCGTGCGATCCCCCTTAAACCCATAAACGGCGTGCCCATATTTCTTCCGGAACTCCTCGCTCGGATTCTTCTTAGTGAACGAGGCCACCCAGTAGCGTCGGGTCGGCTTCATATCAAATTTCTTGAGCCACGCATAACCCATCTCTGGCAATTCATCAATCAACTCCCGCAAACACACACTTTCACGGCCATCATTCAACAACTCTGTTTTACGTATCCACAACTGTCCATTCCCCCAGCTTTTCTTTGCATCCGTAGTATGGATACATTTATAAGACACTCCATCGTGATAGCCGTTACGCGAACGTAAAATAAAATTACTGATCTGAATCTTTAGCACACCTAAGAATGGACTAACGGCAGGCGACAAACCAGATAAAGCTATCAGCTTAGACTCCTCGGCAAACAGCGCGGCAAGCTCTTTTCGATTAAAATGAATCTCGCGTTCGTTCGGCGTTCCTCTCATGGCGCTTAAGTCGAGAAGCATCAGCGAAAAAGACATGGCAATTGCAGGTATATGCTTCATTAAAGAATCGCATTCGTACAGGTTTCGGACATTACGAATGAGATATTTAGATAAAGGACCACCCTTGCAACAAGTATATTCTTGATATCCAAAATAAAACAACCGCAACGGCCTCTCTAGCCTCTTGTACGCTTCGATTGGTTCAAATCTTCTTGGCCCTTGGCCAGAGAGCATCGCCCATCCCATCTGTACGTTCTTCTCCGTCAAAGATACATCGGCAACAATCTCATACAACCTTGACTTAAGAAAATCTAGGAAGTAATGGCGTGCTTGCTGGTATATTGAATTGACGAGCATGACCTCATAATCTGTCACGCGATGCATCCCAAGCTTCGGTTTCTGGCAATAATCGTGATTGCACGCAAGATTGACCAGCGCATCCTTCGTTTTATATGAGGGATGCGCAATAAATGATCTCAACAGACGAACAACCTCATCAAGAAATCGTTCGCGATCATTAATCGGCCAGTCATGTGGTTTTTTCGGCCTCATATCAGACATCAACTCTGTACCACTAGGCAAGCTTGAAGGCCTCTTCTATCTGCTGGGCCACGGTCAAACCGCTTGGTTCAGAACCGTATATCGTGGCATAGACATAGCGCGATGCATCTTGCGCGGCCCAGAGTTTCCCGATAGCCGTCTTTTCGACTGTATCGGCGGACTGCCCTGTAAGCTCTCCCTTGTATTCCAAGACAAAAAGTCGACCGTCCACAAGTTCCCCGATAAAGTCAGGATAGAACCACTCCGTTCTCCCACCCATTGGCAAGCGGAACGAAGCTGAATCGGAATCCTTGTTCCGGAGCCAATAAAGGACCTTTGACGAAGAATCAATCAGTTTTGCACATTCAAATTCTTCACCCTCTCCAAATGGCTTCTTGCCGTCAAACTTCGGTATGGCGTAAGTCCCCAAATAGTGTTTCTTGAACCGCCAGCTTCCATTGTACACATCAGAATTACCCGCGTATATATGTTCGTCAAGCATAAACCCTCCGGGCAGATCCAAAGCAAGACTGTAATCGCCGCCTAAACAAAAGGTTTGCTGGTACGCCTTGCGCCTTGCCTTGCCAAGTGCCTCGCTCAAATGCCATTCCAACCGTTGCTTGATCTGGAAACGTACCAAAACCATCTGCTCGCAAGTCATGCCGTGATTGATCCGAAGATCGGAAACAATCTGCGTTAACCAATGCCGCTTTTCAGACTGCAACAACAACACACAATCCTTGGTAATGCCGTCCAGCACATTCACGACATCGGCCTCTTCAATCTTTCCCGAGAAACCCTTTAGATACTCTGCATGTGCATCTGCCGCGAATCGCGCAGTCATCTCGTTCCCGTCCAGTTTCAGGATGAATGTCTTTCCATCGTTGCCGCTTATTGATATTTCGTTCGCAGACAACGCCTCAGGCAGAAAACCAAGGATGGAGTCCCCAATCGTCTCATAGACGGCATCTGTCGAAAACAGATTGTCCCCATCTATCTCAACGCCAAGCCTCGGGAACTTCCATGGATGATTCTTCGCAGGAATCGGCAACGCGACTTGAGCCTTCTTCTTCTGGTGCTTGAGCTTCAGCTCGTGCGCCTTTTCCTGCATGCCGTTTTGAGCAAGTTGCACGGCCACTTGCTCAATCACTCCATCGTCTTCGGAACCAGAAAGCTGTATCTCCCCGTCGCCGCTTGCAAAATCCTGAACCTTGATTCCCGCAGGCAAGACCAGGCCATCCAGCGTCGCCTTGTCCAACTTGACCACATCCGACGGCACTGAGAACAAATCGCCCAGGCCCCCTGTCTCCGGCAGATTCTCCTGCACGGCCTTAAACGCCTCGACCTCCGAAAAGCCCTTCTTCTTGAGACCTTCCGTCAGCTCCTTGGCGGCGGAACCGAACTCCTTGCTCATGACGAACGCATACGCACGGTTCAATTCGCGCGTTTTGCGCCGTTTTGCATACGGCATTCGCATCACACGTCCTAACAGCTGGATCGTATCCTTGCTGCTGCCGACATTTGCGAGCGAACAGAAAACGTATGCAAACGGACAATCCCACCCTTCCTTCAATGCCTGGACGGTGATGACATAATTGACCTTGCAGGCTGGATCCATGACATTGACATCGTCCAACTCCTTCTGGTCGCCCGTTGCGATCTTGACTTCCTCTTCTGGAATCTTCAGCGTATCCGTCAAATACTCCTTCAGCTTCTCGACGGGAACGTCACCGTTCTTCGGCGTCGCCTGGAACAAAACGATCGGCCGGACATATTTGCCCTCTTTTGCGGCATTCTCCGCCGCCGCTAGTCTTGCCAACTGCGCGCGTTTGGCATTTGCCGACACAACTGCCTTTTCCCAATCAAGCTTGTACTCCGTCAGCTCGATCGGCAACTTGACCATCTCTTCGTCGAAAAGCTCCTGCGCATAGACGCTGTAAAGGACATTGTTGTCACATCCCGGCGTCGCCGTCAAGCCCAAGACTGCGCTTGGATTCAGACGCACCAACGACTTCTGCGAAAGGTCTGTCACCATGTGATGCGCCTCGTCAACAATGATGATCGGGCGTATGTGGCACAGGAAATTGGCGAAAGAGAACTTCGGCTTCGTCGGATCACCACCAACCGCCTCGTCCTGCGCCTCCATGCCGGGTTCGAGTGCGATGTCGCCGAAATGACGCTCCATGTCTTCGTTATGCCGATAGACATTGTATTTGCCGGTTTCCTCATGGACGAACGCCTGGACTGTGCTGACCACGATGCAGAGGTTGTCCGCGATGTCCTCCGGCAATATCTGGAACTTCTCGTCAAGGTCGAAAACCTTGACGCGCCCTTCGAACTGACGGTCAAGTTCCTGTCGGTAGGGATGCAGCACGTTCTTGAATGCATCCGCCGTCTGCTTGCGTATCGTGTCGCTCGGCGCAAACCACAGGACAAACGGATATTCCTTTGACTGAGCCTCGGCGACGATCTTCAGCGAATGTGCCGCAAGGATCGTCTTGCCGCCGCCCGTCGGAACCTTGATGCAGACAGTTGGCACGTTCTCCATCCCCTTTGGCGACTTGTATCCGTAGTCCGCGCCCAGACGCAACCGCACGTCGCCCTCCGCCGTCACCGTCTTGTAGGCGGCCTCCGGCGACTCGAACGCGCACTTCTCGAAATACGCCTTGACTGCGGCCAGTGTGTTCTTCTGGTAGTTCGTCAATGTCATTTCGCTTGCTCCATTATCTCCGTCAGGCCTTTCAGCATCGGCTCTAGTTCTCGATACACCTTCGGCACCCTCTTGTCGCTTCGGAACACGGCGACGCCCATTGGCTTGGTCATGTCGCGTATTGCCATTTCCACAAAGCCCCTGTTCGCCTCACGGCACAGAACAATCCCGATGGACGGATTCTCATCCGGTCTCTTCACCTTGTCGTCAAGTGCGGACAAATAGAAGTTCAACTGTCCAAGGTATGCAGGCTTGAACTTCCCGCCTTTCAGTTCAAGGGCAATCAGGCACTTCAGCGCCCGATTGTAGAACAGAAGATCGATGAACTGCTCCTCGTCCTGCACTATGACGCGGAACTGCTCGCCCATGAAGCAGAAGTCCGGTCCGAGCGACATCATGAATTTGCGTATGTTTGCGACGATCTCATGCTCCAGCAGTTTCTCATCAACATCGCCTTCGTCTTCTCCAACGTTGATGCCTTCAAGAAACACCTCGTCCGTGAACATCCGCGCAGCCCGCGCCGCCAGTTCATGCGCGGGAATCGTCAGCGCGAAATTGTTGGGCAGTTTGCCGCGCCGCCTGTAGTCCCCTGCTCTTATATGCGTCTTTAACGCAGTCACGCTCCAGAACTCGGTCGCCGCCCGTCGAATGTAGTACCACATCTCTTCAGGCTGCTTGCATTTCTCGAATAACACCGTGTGTTGCGTGAATGGTACAGCGCAAAAGCATGCAAAGTCCGCCTCCGACATTTCGCCCATTGTCGATGGGCGAAATTCGGAATCTGCAACCATAAGGACGGCGTTTCCAGACAAATCGCCCATTGCCGATGGGCGATTTGACATGGGCAAACTACTGTCAGTCGCCAATTCGTCAATCACCGATTGACGAATTGCCTCCGGACACCACACCTCAAAAAAACGTCGCATCCTTTTGATTGAACTTTCCGAGAAACCCTTCAAACCCGGCAACTCCTGCTGAAGCCTTGCTGAAATCTCGGCGATTGCCCCTGTTCCCCACTTTCCTTTACGTGAATTCACCGAAACGTACGCGCCAGTTCCAAAGTACAGTTTCAGCATTTCCGCGTTCGCCATACGCGCCGCCATGTAGCGCGTCCTGAGAATCGCCGCCTTTATCTCTCGAACTGCCGCAACGATTCCACGAGAACCAACACTACTCTCCGCATTTCCCAATTTACGCGTTACACTCTTCATCTTGTACCCTCCAATCTACCTCCTCGTCACCAGGTCGTAGGGCGTCTGGCGGAACTCGATCTTCAACGACTCCAAGGTCGGTGCCATCAAACGACACGCCTCGCCATAAATGACTATCTTTTCGTAGTCACGCCCCGCTAAATCCGCCTGTATCACCTCCAGCGTTTTGCGCGTCAGCACATTGCCCCCGTTCACGCTTCTGTCCCTGAGAATGCCATTGTACAGAAGCGCATACGCCGTTCCTTCATGTACTCCAAGAACGGTGGATTTCTTACCGCCCATATAAGGCGTCTTCGTTTCGGAGAACCAAACATGCGCCGCCATCACGTCAAACGGAATGTCACACGTCAGCGAACCGTCCTCGTTCAAGATCGCCTCGCCCAGCTCGTAGTAACGGAAACCGCCGCCGCCCTGCCACTTCACCGCCTTGGAGATTCCGCCCTGCTCGCCGTCCACCACCTTCTTCATCCTAACCGCGCAATGCGTCTTCGCGTGTTCGCCCATCTCGATGCCAATCCACCGCCGCCCCATCTTGTGCGCAACCGCCGTAGTCGTACCAGAGCCAAGAAACGAATCCAACACCAGGTCCCCCTCGTCCGTCGCAATCTCCAGCACGCGCTTGATCAACCTCTCCGGCTTCGGCGTAGCAAACGGCGACTGCCCGTCAAACACCTTCAGCACTTCCTTCTTCGCCTCATCCGTATGCCCGACATCCTTGTGCAACCAAAGGTTTGATGCAGGCACACCTCCAACGGCGGAGAGGTACGTCTTTCGCCTAATGCCACCTTTACCACCACTTGTAAAATAGAACCTCGGCCATTGTCCGCGTTTCATTACAATTGACGCAGACTTCTTCGACTCCTCTAAAGACTTGGAAAGTACAATCGCCTTAACACCCTTGCGAACTTCTTCAACACCAACACCGCAAATTGCCGCCCGTTTTTCCGTATCGTCAATTTCGCGTAATTCATATTCGGCCCAGCCGTTCATGATTTCAAGCATTGAATTCTGATCATATCGCCAACAAGCATCTTTTGTTGGATATAACATTTCACCTGTGAATGGATGCTGTATTGCATAGACCATACCTTGATGACTTCTCCCGCTGGGCGCAAATGCAGAAGTATTTTGCCACCGACCTGCTGGGTCATTATCGGGGTTTTTGTATAAAGCGTCCATCTCCTCGGTACGTGCAAGTTTCTTAGGCTGCCACCCCTCTCGCTTGGAATACACAAGGACGTGCTCTACCTCGACAGGGATTCCCTGCGAGTCCCCTCGTTTCGAGTATGTCCGTTGCCATGCCACATTACCAACAAAGTTCTGCCGCCCAAAAATCTCGTCGCAGATGACACGGAGGTATGCGCCCTCGCGGTCGTCGATGGAAATCCAGATGCTGGCATCCTCGCGCATGAAATCGTGCAGAAGCTTGAGGCGAGGGTACATCATGTTGAGCCATGTGGAGTGTTCGAGGTTGTCGTCGTAATGTTCGAACGCGGAGCCGGTGTTGTACGGCGGATCGATGTAGATGCACTTCACCTGCCCGGCATAGAACGGCAGCAGTGCCTTCAGCGCCTCCAGGTTGTCGCCATGCACAAGAACATTGTCGCCCGAACCATACGACAGCGACTTGTCCTCGCGCAGAATCTTCATGACGACCTCCTTGACGGATTTCGTCGCCTTTTCCCTTCCCATCCAGTTCAGCGTCGGCATTTTCGGCTCTCCTTCAGCAAACAGGTTTAACGCGGCCATAGCCGCCAACATCACCAAGGCGAGTTTTACGCCCGTCGTTGCAACAGTCATAAGATTCATCCTCCAAACTGTTTATCAGTTGTAACATCAGAGATTCTCCAATTACGTTTCTTCAATTAAAGCTTATTGCCTTACTGATACCATCAATATCTGGGAATAAAGTCCTATAAGAGACATTTGCCATTGCAAGATAATCTCGCGCAAACTGTCTGACTTCTTTAGGGAAACGATATTTAACTACTTTGTCTTTCACCAACAAATCAAGTGTATTCGTATCAAAAGCATCCTTTATATTTATTTCGCCAGTACTTGTTCGAAACGCATTGGAACCCATTGCTTCCTGAAGGCACACTGTAAATGATTTTGAAACACTTGTCGGCATTAAAAACAATCCTGCTTGAGCAGAAAGCCTTGCATTTAGCCGCGCTGGGCGTAATGCAAGCATAAAATATTTATGACAAGCCTCTATGTCTTCATCCAAATCTGTACCTATAATTCTATTAGCAAGATCTCGATTAGCCGCATAACCTTGATATACGTTTGATGGGACAGACGCAAGATTTCTATACATGTCGGTCAAACTATTGCCGAGACATTTTAAGTCTTCACTTCCAAGTTTAGACATCAATTCTGGCGTTATTGTAGCATCGCCACACACTTTTCTCGCTTTGCCTAGTGCCTGATCCAATTTTCTACCGCGATAAGCATCCGATAATGAATCCTGTGCAATAGACCATACTGCAAAATCAGCAGAACAATCTTCTGATACGGCAAAAAACAATGCTACTATTGGCGAATCAGAGAAATCCACTAATCGTGTTGGAACTCCATAGTGGCGCATCAGCGAAAGCCATTCAAGTACATCTAAGTCACTATTTCCCACAAACCTCCATGCTTCACGCTTAAACTGATCAATGGAATATTTTTCCTTTGCACGAAGTTCACGATCTCTATACGCAGTTGTTCCTGCATATTTATTCGCCACACGCAATTCAAATGAGCTACAAATTGGCCAATCAGCATCAGCCTGTCCTCTAAACACCCACTTCGGTCCTTGCACATCTGTGCCGGATTCAATACTGTACTTTCGCGATTTCGCAACAAGTGCAGACATGTATCTAATCCATAGCCACAAATCATCTACGACTACAGTACAGACTTTTCTGACAATAAGCTCCGTCAGTTTATTCTGAACCAACAGAATATCTTCTGCAGGCGTATCACCAGACACACATAACTGACCACTCTTTCCCATTATCGTATCCAAAATTTTTCCTGACTTTTTTAATTCCACCATTGGCAACGCTGTCGTCCCCTATCTAATCAAACATCTTACCTGTTGATTCAACTTCGGCCGCCAACCAACGCATTGTCTGTCCAATATTAAAATACGATTTCTTATCCGCCTCATCCGCCATTTTCATATACTCTCGCGCCAACGCCTTGTCTTTTTCTGCATTCAGAACATGCGCACCTCGCGCATTATACAATCCCGCGCCAAAACTCTCAAGTGCCTTATCATTTACTTTAGCGTCTAGAAACCTCGCAACAGCCTCATCCATCCAGAAACCTTTTTGGAGCCTCGGAAGTTGTGCTGCGGCATTTCCAATCACCATTAGTGCGACCTTGAGTCTTCCATCCTTCCTCGCCTGCGCCTTTACTGCCTTTGTCCATGAAGAGAACTTCTTGGCATCCACATGTCCGTCCCCCTTATGGCCTGGGAAACCATTCCAATAGTGCAATGTCTTCCACGCCATTATGACACGTTGCGATTCATGGTCATCCGATTTCGGCCTCGCTTTTTTCTTGTCACCTTTGCCAAGATACGCCAGACATAACAACTCGCAAAACAATTTAGGGTCGTCAGCAATAGCAACATTGATTGATTTGGGGCATAAGGACCCTCTGCCTACAAACGAAAATATGCCAAAATAAAACCATTCAATCATTACTTTCTGTTTCAAAGACAAGCCTTCCGAGTCCTGAATCAATTTTATAGCCTTTTGGATATGATAACTAGTAAGACTATCGGCATGCTCTACACAGCCTTCTTCTGCCATCCGCTTTAATATTTCAAAAGAAACTAATGCTTTATCTTCATCGGCTATGTCTTTAAGACGCAAGACGTTTGACAAGACAGAATAGCCTCGTTTTGCCGCCAATAATCGCTTTATGGCATACCGCCATTCGCGCTCACCATCTGCAATGACAACATATACACGCTCCCAATATCCATTTTCTGAGTCCTCAAGTATAGATTTCACACGATGCCACACATCGGACCTAAACGGAAGCATCAGCATCAAATTTAATTTATCATCAGGCGTCCAAGACTCTATTCCGAGCGATGCGACCCACTTCCATCCTTTTGCAAGGAAACGGCTTCGCACAAAGCTTTGAACAAGCCAACGTTGCCCCCCCCTCTCAACTTGCAACCCAGCAGGAAGCACCTCGTAGTCATTGACATCTGCAGATTCGCCCAAAATCGCACCAATATCATCAACACGTTCCGCATGCTCGGCCAAAGCATAAATGCCATCCATGCCTTGATTCTTGAAAACAGATTCTACCGCAGCTGCCCTTTCTTTGGCTATATCACGTTTTCCCTGTTCACGATCCTTCCTGTCACCCAATATTTCGTCCTGATCAGTTGTCCATGAAAACAGCGGCAGCGCAGAATAAACGGGATCGTTGGGTCGATACTTTTCAACCAACTCCCGCAATCTCTGCCAAGCCCACGATTCTTGCTTTTTTTCTATCGGACATTCCCCAAAGCCAAAACGCATCACATCCAACAGCGTTGTCATAATCTCATACCGATCTTGTGCCCCCCATTTCTTGGGGACCCGTTCAAGTCGGTCAAAAAGCTGTTCACAATCTTTCCGGATGAATTGCGAACTATGACGGATCAAAGTTTTCGTCCTTTCGACATTGCCACTGGCCATGTTCAACGCCAATTCAACATAGGCTTCATATTGCTTTGACACTTCAAGATCGGTCCCTTTTAACTCTTCATCCTTAGGGATGCCCTCACAGCGAACGCTGGGTCTCTGCTCACCGACCATATATGAGAAATGAGCTGCAGGCAAAACGGAGTCCAATAATGTCCAACCGACATCTGAATACTTATGGCAAAATGCCTTCATTACATCAATTCGCTTGTCAACGCTTGCCAATGTATGCGGTGCAAGTGGGTGGAAAATAAGCGATAATGCACCTTGTGGTCTTGGGTTCCATCTTCCTCCTGGATCACGTTTAGCAAGTTCCATCAACAACCGACATGCTCCAACAAATTGATCTGGCTGCCAAGCTGCAATTGCAAGAGCACGGACAAGTCCAATCATGTATGAACGCCCTACTATTCCAGAGGTTTCCTCCATAAAAAGATTTTTAATAATTGTACTTCTACGCTTAAATAATGCTTCTACGCATTTGATAAAAGTCCCTGCATCCGCTTCCGCCAATAAACTGAGACTATCTCCAAGTGTAGCCCACAACTTCCAACTGCTACACGTTAGTACTTTACGCACAATCGTTGAGACAAAATATTCTCTTGTATTTACCGATAGTTTAGAGCATTCCCCAATCCCAACTCCCAACAATGCCAATCCATAAGATAGCCCTTCGCGTAATCCGATAGAGCATGACAATCCTGATTTTTCATATCCAGAATACCACCTTTGATCTTCTGGTAAATCCAACCTCTTATCAATTTCAGACAAGATTCGTGTACAGCACCGTTTGAATCGCCCCACATCATTTTCAGACAATGAACCGCAGAAAGCATCAAAGACACCCTTGGGGTTATTAACAACAGCATCACCATTCTTTATGGTTAGAATAGCAGAACCCTCTGATGACAATTCTTGTTTAATGTCCCCTAATTGTCTATCATCAACCTGCAACAAGTCTTGTAAAATATCATTGTCATTAGTACTATTTTCGTTCCAATGCCCTATCAATGCGAGCAATGCAACTCTATTTTGAGGAATCGATCCAATTTTAAAATTTTGATTAGGCAATTTTACTGTTGGTTTATTGACTTCAGCAGAAGACTTAGAGACTACTTCATTATTTGTGTAGTTTAACTTAGAATCAACTATTACCAACTCCTGTTTAAGCCATTCAGTAATAAGTTCTTTTGTCAAGACCATACCAGAATCATCATGATTCTCTACCAGTTGGGCGATAGCGCGAAACGTATCTGCTGCATTTTTATATCCTTTTGAAATTAACAGCGACTCACATAATGAATCGGTGATTCCACCTTTATACCAAAGATCTGGAGTTATAATGTAAAACGAACGAAGAAATTCCCAAAACAACCTTGATTCTGCGAAACTATCATTGTTTGCAGTTCCAACTGCAGCTTGCAACAATGCAAATACTTTATGTTTTTCCTTTGAAGTTGTTTGCGGGTCTTCAATATAATTCAAAAATTCTTCATGAGAACCTGTACTACGCGCCTTGTCCAACAACCATGGTAAAATTTTAGTATCCTTCATGTTCATTGGACCAGCAATGAGGGCAAATCGAGATTCCATTCCTTCCATGTTGTAAGTATTTACAAAATCAAGCCACGCAGCTTGAATTGTATCTGTGAAATCCGTGTCGTCTTTAGAACACGAAATCGTAGATTTGATTTGCCCTAATAAAGTCAGCTTATTGCCACTCTCGGCATTAATAAACTCCACAAGAAGATCATCAAGGTTATACCCGTCTCTAGCAATCTGAAACTTCAAAGATGATATCTTATATTTCGGAAATGCGTCCCAAACTCCTTCCGTTAACAGTAAAACTGCAAATAGGGTTTGAACTCTATGCTCAAATCCTATTCCGAAATTTGCCGTCAATTCGGTAGGCATAATCCTTTTCCTACCAAATTTACGAATACTTTTCCCCAAAAACTTCATAACGAAACCTTTACTCCATTACCTTACACCCGCCAAAAGCGCCGCCTTCTTGCCTTTGCCATATTCCCGCCGTTCAGACGTCGCCTTGCGGATCGATTCGAGAAGTCCGGGGATGACCTCTGCGCCCATCTTCGCGGCGGCAAAGGTCAGGCGACCCGCGTCCTTGAGCGACGCACCCGTCCAGAAGATTTCCTTCTGGTCGACGATGATGAAGCGGTCGTCGTTGAATGTTGCCAATGTGGAAGTGTTGCCAACTCCAATGTTGCCAATTTCCAATGGTTCCATTATGCGGCCTCCTTCATTGGAAATTGGAATTGGCCACTGGCAAAATTTACACACTGGCAACATTCCCCATTCGCCACGCCGGGATAGGCGTCAATCACGATCAGTTCCTTCTTCGCCCGGCGGATGAACTTGATCAAAAGCGACTTCGCGTCCCAGAACTTGTTCTGGTAGAAGATGCTCTGCAACGGCGGCTCCTTGGTCTGCACGAAGAAATCGACCTTCTGTTCAAGGGTGGCGATGCGGTCATCGTGCTTGGCAAGGCGGCGGTCGACCTTGTCTTCAAGCTGATTTAGCCGCGTATTGAAGGTATAACCACGCAGAAGATATTCGCGAAGTACATTTGTTGCCCAAATGCGGAACTGCGTTCCACGTATCGACTTGACGCGATAACCCACCGAAATGATGACATTTAGACTGTACACCTTGACCGGCTTGTCCGAAAAAGGAATGTGCAAAAAATGCACATTGCTTTTTTCGTCCAGCTCGCCCTCGGAAAACACATTGTTGATATGACGCGTAATAACTGTGCGATCTCTTTGGAACAAATCCGTCATCTGATTCTGGGTAAGCCAAACCGTATCGTCGTCCAAACGAACGTCCAAGCGCGTAGTCTCGTCCGGTTCATAGACAACTATTTCATTTTTCTGCTGGAGATTATCCATAAACTAAACCATTGGCAGTCGGCAAAGTTAGTTGTCAGTTGAATAGTTGGCCGGTTCTCCGTTGGGTGGCGGACGCTTCGTGGAAGCGTCCCTACCAGAGGGCCACAGCGCGGCGCGCCGCGCATTGGCTGGGAGAATTATAGCAAAGTCGGGCGAAATAAGGAAATTGTCGGCGGCCCGCAACGAAAGCTTCCTTCTTGATCCGTCGAATCTCGCCGGCGGTCGTAGTTTAATGTTGCCAATGTGGAAGTGTTGCCAATCCCAATGTTGCCAATTTCCAGTGGTGCCGCCATCATGCCGCCTCCCCCATTGGAAATTGGAATTGACCACTGGCAACATTTTCACATTGGCAACATTCTCTCCGTGCCGTTCACGTCGGGACCGGCGCAGTGGTCGGAACGAGGGCCGGCGGGACGTACGGCGGGAGCGGGGCCTCAAGGGGCGGGAACGGCTTGGAGACGTTCAGATGATCCGTTCCGTTGAACTCGATCGAGCGGAAATGCCAGGTTTAGGCCGTTCCAGGAAATTGGATAGCGCAGCGAGGCGCTCGAATCGTGCGAGGGATTGCCGTGGTAGCCATCCAGAATGCAGAACGAAGAATG
>JAEEGF010713247.1_pt1 | contig 15346 bp, 18 predicted proteins | sample 9134171 | NCBI WGS metagenome assembly JAEEGF01 (sample SAMN16246542, study PRJNA631951) | gut metagenome | biome: gut microbiome; feature: rumen; material: AP-attached | host: Bos | place: Iran: Karaj | collected 2018-10 | reverse complement strand
GCGTGTCAACGGCCATCGTTGACCGGCCAAATGCTACTGCCTGAATCACATTGGCAGTCTTGCGTCCGACACCAGGCAGTTCAAGCAAGGCGTTCATGTCGGCAGGAACTTCGCCTCCATGCTTTTCAACAAGCATGCGGGACAGCTCTACCAGATGCTTTGCCTTTGAGTTGGGGTAGGAAACGCTTTTGATGTATTCCAGCACTTCATAGGCATCGACTTCGGCCATACTTTGGGCATTTGGGAAGCGACGAAACAGTTCAGGTGTCACCTGATTGACACGCTTGTCGGTGCACTGGGCACTCAGAACGACTGCCATCAGGAGCTGGTAAACGTTCTGGTACTCCAGCTCTGTGGTCACTTCTGGCATTTGCTTCTCAAAGTATGCCAGTATTTGTCTGTATCTTTCCTTCTTTGTCATGTTTCCTGTTTTGGGTTACAAAGTTAAGACAAAAAGAGCACGACCGTATCAGATTGCAAATAAATTAAGTTAAAATCAAATAAATTGGCCTTGTAGTTTTGCCATTTCGTGTCAATTTGATAACTTTGCAAACGATTATATTAAAATCAACAATCCCTTGACGTGTCTTCGGGCAAGACGTGTCTGTACTCACAAGACGACGGCTTTCGTGTAGGGCTGGCAGGGACAGAGGGAGATGTATAACCTTTATTTTTATTATTTGCATTATGGCAGAAATGAATTTTGGTGGTGTCGTTGAGACTGTTGTCACCAGCAAGGAGTTTTCACTTGAGAAAGCTCGTGAAGTGTTGAAAAATGAGACGATTGCCGTTATCGGCTATGGTATTCAGGGACCTGGTCAGGCTTGCAACCTGCGCGACAATGGCTTCAACGTGATTGTTGGCCAGCGTGAAGGCAAGACCTATGACAAGGCAGTGGCCGACGGCTGGGTACCTGGCAAGACGCTGTTCTCTATCGAAGAGGCTGCCCAGAAAGGTACTATTCTTTGTATGTTGCTTTCTGATGCTGGTCAGATTCAGGTTTGGCCCACTATCAAGAAGTATCTCACAGCAGGCAAGACCTTGTACTATTCACACGGCTTCGCTATCAACTGGAGCGACCGCACAGGTGTGATTCCCCCGAAGGATGTAGATGTGATTATGGTGGCTCCGAAAGGTTCTGGCACCTCACTGCGTACCATGTTCTGCGAGGGTCGTGGCCTGAACTGCTCATACGCTGTTTATCAGGATGCTTCGGGCAAAGCAGAGGAGAAGACCATTGCCTTCGGTATCGGCATTGGTGCAGGCTATCTGTTTAAGACTACCTTCCAGCGTGAGGCTACTTCAGACCTGACGGGTGAGCGCGGTTCACTGATGGGTGCTATCCAGGGCCTGTTGCTGGCTCAGTATGAAGTGCTGCGTGAGCACGGTCATTCACCTTCAGAGGCTTTCAACGAGACGGTTGAAGAGCTCACTCAGAGCCTTGGCCCGTTGTTTGGCGAGAAGGGTATGGACTGGATGTATGCAAACTGCTCAACCACCGCTCAGCGCGGTGCGCTCGACTGGGCTCCTCGTTTCCACGATGCCATCAAGCCTGTTATGGAGTGGCTCTACTATTCAGTGCTGACGGGTAATGAGGCTCAGATCAGTATCGACTCGAACTCTAAGCCCGACTATCGTGCAGGACTGGAGAAGGAACTGGAGGCTATGCGCAATCAGGAGATGTGGCGTGCAGGTGCAGTGGTGCGTCAGCTCCGTCCTGAGAACAGTCAGGATTAAGGCGCTCCGTCTTCAATAAGGCATTACAAAAAGCGCGGCTATTCTTTCATTGTGAGAGAATAGCTGCGTTTCTGTTTTGTACAAGTATGCGAATAGCCGCGTTTCTGTTTGTAAATGTATGAAGCGTCCTTATTCGTAGGGAAGGTATCGGGCGATGCTTTCCAGCAGGGCGCTGCATCCTTCAAGCACGTCGCGCCATGTGGCATCGAAGTTGCCCGTGTACCAAGGGTCGGCCACCTCGCCGGGGCGTTTTGTATAGTCCATCAGCAGATGAATCTTGTTGTCGGGATCGCCTCCGCAAATGGCTTTCATATTGCGCAGGTTCCATCGGTCCATGCCGATGAGCAAATCGAAGCGATTGTAGTCAGCGGCAGTCATTTGTCGGGCGGTCTTGCCTTTGCAACTGATGCCGTGCTCGGCCAGCTTCTGCTTGGCAGGAGGATACACCTCGTTCCCAATCTCTTCAGTTGATGTGGCTGCCGACTCTATATGGAATCTCCCTGAAAGTCCCTCTTTGGCCACGAGGTCTTTCATGATGAATTCTGCCATCGGACTTCTGCAAATATTGCCGTGGCACACGAATAAGATGTGGTATGTCTTTCCCATAGAGCTGTTTTATTTTTTCAGGCAACGATGAAAATCATTCCACGCATTGCTGAAGTCTGTCATTTTCGTGAAAAGCAGATTGGCTCCTGCATCGAGCAGGGTCTTGTCGGGTAGGGGGCCGGTGTTCACTGCTACGGTGAAGATCTGTGCTGCAACACCTGCCTGCACACCAAGCGGTGCATTCTCTACTACGATGGCCTGCCAAGGCTTGAGCTGTCCCGCCTTCTTGAGACCAGCCAGATAGGGGTCTGGATTGGGCTTCCCTTTTTTGATGTCGTAAGCAGTCGTAATGTTCTGTTCGTCAATAAATTCCGAGAAATCGTTTAACAGTCGGTTAATGAGTGGGCGCTGTCCACTGCCAGTGACAACTCCCACATTCATTCCGCATGCTTTGATTTGTGCCATCAGCTCTTTCACGCCTGGCATGATGCGCGTTTCGGGCAAGGCATGGAAGCAGCGCGTCTTCTCGTCATACATGAGCTGAGCCTCAGCCTCGTCTATGTCGCGTCCTTGCTGTTGGCGCACCATCATGCGTATGGTGTCAACGCCGCGTGCTCCTTCAGTGGCGTAGGCATCTTCGGCAGTCATGTGGATGCCAAACTTTGCCATCGATTGTTGCCAGGCAACGGCGTGATTGGGCATGGAGTCGTAGAGCACCCCATCCATATCGAAAAGCACGGCTTTGGGGCGCAATGCCTCAAAACCGTGCTTTGTAAGATATTCAATAAAATATTCCTGATACATCTATTGAGTGGTCACTGCAATTATTTATGCCTCCTTTGCCAGGCGCTCCTTGATGGCTTTTGAGTCGGCCTCATAGCCAGGCTTGTCCAGCAGGGCAAACATGTTCTTCTTGTAAGCTTCTACGCCAGGCTGGTTGAAGGGGTTCACGCCGAGCACGTTGCCACTGATGCCGCATCCAATCTCAAAGAAGTAGATGAGCTGGCCAATGTAGAACTCGTTGAGCTTGGGAACAGAAATGCGGATGTTGGGCACACCGCCATCGACGTGAGCCAGACGAGTGCCGAGCTCAGCCATCTTGTTCACTTCATCAACGCGCTTGCCAGCCAGGAAGTTCAGACCGTCCAGATTCTCTTCATCCTCAGGGAAGAGCAGTTTTTTCTCAGGCTCTTCGATAGAGATGACCATCTCAAAGATGGTGCGTTCGCCGTCCTGAATCCACTGACCCATAGAGTGCAGTTCGGTAGTTAAGTCAACGCTGGCGGGGAAGATGCCCTTCTTGTCCTTGCCTTCGCTCTCTCCGTAGAGCTGCTTCCACCACTCGCTCACGAAGTGCAGCTTGGGCTGATAGTTCACCATGATTTCAATCTTCTTGCCAGCCTGATAGAGTCCGTTGCGCACGGCAGCATACTGTGCAGCTGGGTTCTCAGCGAAGGGAACATCCTTGCCGCAGCACTTCTCCATGGTCTGTGCACCCTCTACGAGTGCCTTGATGTCGAATCCTGCGCAAGCGATGGGCAGCAGGCCAACAGGGGTGAGCACTGAGAAACGACCGCCTACGTTGTCGGGAATGATGAAGCTCTTGTAGCCCTCCTTATCGGCACAGGTGCGGGCAGCACCGCGCTTGGCATCGGTCACAGCTACAATTACTTTCTTAGCTTCCTCTTTACCGCGCTGAGCTTCGCATTGCTTCTTGAGCAGACGGAAGGTGAGTGCGGTCTCGGTGGTCGTACCACTCTTTGAGATGTTGATGACACCAAACTTCTTGCCCTTCAGATATTCGGTCAGTTCGAACAGATAATCCTCACCGATGTTATTGCCGGCAAAGAGAATAGTAGGATTCTGCTTGTCTTGAATGAGCCAGCCAAACGAATTGCTCAGTGCCTCGATGACAGCACGTGCTCCTAAGTAGCTGCCGCCAATACCAGCCACTACAACGGCTTCGCAGTTGTCGCGCATCACCTTAGCTGTGGCTTCAATCTCTGCAATGAAAGCAGGTGTAATCTCGCTGGGCAGGTGCAGCCAAGCGAGGAAGTCGTTACCAGGACACGTACCATTCTCCAGGGCCTCTTGAGCGGCCTTTACCTGTGGCTCGAAAGCAGCCACGGCACCTTCTTTCAGAAAGCAAGATGCTTTTGAAATGTCAAGACTAATGTTCTTCATTTATTCTGTTTTTTAGGATTGATAAATAATATATTTCTGCAAAATTACGAAAAAACGAGCGCAGATTTCTATTTTGATTGTTAATCTAATCAAAAATCGTTCTTAATCATGCGTTTTTTATTGTTTAGTACACGTGATTCCCATTACTCTTCGATGTGTGAGAGTGAGTGTGCCAGTGATGCGAAGAAATTGGTGAAACTCTCAAAGGGGTAGTAGCCGAAGTTTCGTGCCGACTGGCGCACGTGCCACATCATGGCCGATGAGTTGGTGGAATGAACGAAGATATCATTGCCTTGCCGGAAATGCCAGTTGTTTTTCGAAGGTCTCAGATTGAAGAGTTCTTTCATCGCCCGCTCATCATGTTTGCCGTTGATGGTGGTGAAAGGAATCTCGTCTTCCGTGAAGTCCAGCAGGTCAATGAGCAGAATGGCTGTTAGCAGGGCTATGCGCTTCATGTGCAGGCGTTCAATCCATCCTTGCAGCTTGACGTAGTCAACCTTGTCGCCTGCTTTTCTGAGAAATATGCCAAGATCGGCGAGGTGCTTCATAGAAATGCCATTGCTCAGAATGTTTTGAGAAATACGGAGCAGGATGAGCAGCATGTTGAGCGTATTAGAGACTACTTCGAAGCGTGTTTCGCCTATGTTGATGAAGGTAGCCTCGTTCTCGCGAAACTCTTTCTCAATGATATTGTAAAGAGTGTGGTTCAGCAGTTTGTTGGTTAGTGTGTGCAGCCGGTGGTGATGCTCAATGGTCTGGCCCTTCCATTCGTATATGAGCACATGGCTGTCGTTGTCGTTGATGACGGTGCAATGGTCTCTTGCCCACTTGTCGGCTTTGTTGCCTTGTGTCTGATAGGGGAAGAAAAACGCAATGTTCTGATGGATTCTGTGTTCGGGATGTTCATAGAGCAGGGCTTCTCTGGCTTCATTGATCAAGACGGGGCGCAGCTGTTGTTGGTTCAGTATCGTATAGATTTCGGGCAAGACAGCACCTTTCGCGATGTTCTCGCTTGCAATTTTCTCTTTTGTCTCTTTCCAAGTGCTGTCGAGATTGTCGGGAATACGCATGAAGAACTGGTCACGGCATTTCTCTATTCCATCGTAGAGCAGGGCAGGCAGCTCGTGCATGATAGAATACTGGTAAACACGTCGCCATTTCCATGCCGACATGGGTTCTATCTCTACTTCTTCGTCAAAGACTCCGGCACGGAGTAGTCTGAAAAAATTGCGTGCAATGATGTCCACTTTTCTATGATGAATGAATCGTTTATATATATAATAGGTGTATCGCCTTATATCAGGAGTACCTTCTGGGATAGCGCAGCAAGATGGCTCCGAGTGCGGCTATGCCAATAGCCAAGGGATAGTAAAGGTGGGGCAGTATGGCAATGGGATTGATGGCTGCCAGTCCTGCTGCCATGAGTAGCTGTGCGCCGTAGGGTAGGAGTCCTTGTGTGAAACAGGAGAATGTGTCGAGCAGAGAAGCGCATTTGCGAGGGTCGAGACCGAATTTCTCGCCTATTTTCCGCGCTATGCCGCCCACCGTGATGATGGCTACGGTGTTGTTGGCTGTGCAAATGTTGACGACACTCACCAGTGATGCTATAGAAAGCTCGGCTCCACGCTTGCCGTGAATGTGCCGGGTCAGTCGGCTAATGATGTAGTCGATGCCTCCGTTATGCTTGATGACCTCAAGTAGTCCGCCTGCCATGAGCGTGATGATGATGAGTTCAGCCATTCCTATGATGCCGTTGCCCATAGCCTGGAACCATCCGAAGACATCGAAAGAGCCATTGGCCAGGCCTATGATGCCTGTGAGCAAAATGCCCAGTGTGAGTACAGCCATCACGTTGAGTCCGAATATTGCGGTGATGAGCACCACCAGATAGGGCACCACTTTCCAGAAGTCAACGCTTGGGATATCAGTGGGAGTCGAGATTCCTTGCCCCAGAATGATATAGACAAACAGAATGACCAGTGCGGCAGGAACCACAATGAACGAGTTGACGCGGAATTTGTCGCTCGGTTGGCAACCTTGCGTCTGTGTGGCAATGATGGTGGTGTCGCTGATGAATGACAGATTATCGCCAAAGAACGAACCGCCCACTACGATGGCAGTCATCATCGCTACCGAGGCTCCTGTCTGTGTGGCAACGCCTGCGGCAATAGGCGTGAGTGCCACGATGGTGCCTACGCTGGTGCCGATGCTGAGCGAGATGAAGCAGGCTGCAAGGAAGAGTCCGGCCAGCAACATCTGCGAGGGAAGCAGTGATAGCGTGAGATTGACTGTGGCATCGATAGCTCCCATGACTTTGGCAGAATTGGCAAATGCTCCTGCCAGTATGAAAATCCATATCATGAGCATCATCTCAGGCGTTCCGGCACCACGACTGTACACGTTGACGCGTCGGCGCAGCTTCCCTTTTGTCGTAGCGATGGCGTAAATACTTGATGCCAAGAAAGCTACGGTGATGGGGATGATATAGAAGTCGTGGGCAACGATGCTTGTAACGAGATACAACACGATGAACACTAACAGGGGCGATAGTGCCAGCAGTCCTTGAAGATGTTTACCAGATGTAGTGCTCATGTCGCTTATCAAATCTTTCGTCTGCAAAATTACATATTTTTGTCGGAAACAGATAAAAAACAAGCGTTTATGTGAGGTCGTTATAAAAAAATATTCTAATTTTGCAGAATACCAGAAATCTAAAAAAAAAAGAATATGAAACTGACAGGCAGACGCGAGAGCTCGAATGTAGAGGACCGTAGAGGTATGGGAATGGGAACTAAGGCAGGAATAGGTGGTATAGGCGGTATTATCATTATCGCTCTTTTCACCTTTCTTCAAGGTGGTAATTTTGGCGATGTGATCAACAATGTAGTACAGCAGGGAGGTCTTGGATCGGTGGTTGAAGAGCAGGCTTCAGGTCAGCGTGAGTTTACGCCCGAAGAAGAGGAACTGGCTAAGTTCTCACGTATTATCCTGGCTGGAACTGAAGATGTGTGGAGCAGGATTTTCCAAGAAAACGGCTATGGACAATACACGCCTCCCACTCTGGTACTGTTTACTGATCAAGTGAACTCGGCATGCGGATCAGCTTCCGCTGCTGTAGGCCCGTTCTATTGCTCGGGCGATCAGAAACTGTACATCGACTTGTCGTTCTTCACACAAATGAAGGCGCAGCTGGGAGCCGACGGTGACTTCGCCTATGCCTACGTGATAGCTCACGAGGTGGGTCATCATGTGGAGTATCTTCTCGGAACGCTCAACCAGGCACATCAGGCTATGTCGAGAGCCGATAAAGTGACGGCCAACAAGCTCAGTGTGCGACTGGAGCTGCTGGCCGACTTTTATGCTGGTGTATGGGCTCACCACGATAATGAACTTTTCGGTTCGATAGAACAAGGCGACTTGGAAGAAGCCATCGATTGTGCCAAGAAGATAGGCGACAATTACTTGCAAGAGAAAGCTCGTGGCTACTCGCAGCCAGAATCATTTACTCACGGCACTTCAGCTCAACGCATGAAATGGCTCAAACTGGGCTTCATGACAGGTGATATGAAGCAAGGTAGAACGTTTGACTTGAGCGACGATGAGTTGTGACTGCTGAACGACGAGGCTTAATCTTCGCTGTATTCACTGAGGTTGGCAGCCTCCTCGTCAGGGTCTTCGCTGCCCAGATCCATCATGGTCGAATAGTTGTCCTCAGTGATTTCATCATCGTTAGGACCATCTACCTCAATGTCGTCCTCATCGGGCTTGTTGTAGTTGTCTTCAATCTCAACCTCGCTGTCGTCATCATTTTCGCCTTCATCATCTTCATTCATGAGCGCCATCTTCATGCGAGGCTTCTCTTGCTCAGGCTTAGCCTTTGCAAAAATGGCTTCCACCCACGTGCCTTTAGCCACTTCGAGCACCTCAAAGCCGTCGTCAACCTTCTTTTCATACATGCCTCCTTTCTTGTGCAGGCGGTCTTTGGGAAGGGTAGTGGTAGAAATGTCGAACCCGCTCTCAATAATGTCCTTGATGCTTTGGGAAAGCGAGTCCCAGCCACCTCCAAAGTTGCGGTCGAGCACTTCAATGAGCTTTGAGGCTGAGATGTGACGAATGTTCTCGTAGGTGAGGTCAGTCACGCGTACGATGGGCCGCTTCTTAATGGCCCAGAGCACCTTTTTGTCCTCGTCAATTTTGACCTGCGCCACTTTATAGCCTTGCTTCTCGTATTTCGTCTTGACGATGGGAGAATCATCACTTATTTCTTCAATCATGAAAGCGCTTCTGATGATGTCAGTGAAATGACGAAGGTTATCCCTCACTTCATTGTCCTTTTCAGCTCCTTCCAACATGCGGAAAATATCGTTTTCCTGCACATCCCACACACTACTCTTTGTCAGAGTCTTGAGTGTAAGTGTCTTTTTTTCAGCTTCTTGATTCATAATACTTATGTTTTTTATTCCTTTATCTGCTGCAAAGATAATGAAAAGTTAGGATTTCATTATAACAGAATAATAGTTTTTTCTAAAAAAAGCGTTAAAAGATTCACAACGCCTATTCGTATCCATGCACCTTCAGATATTCATCCAAAAACATCTGTTTCCATCTGCTTCCATCTGCTTCCCTGTTAATTACCTGGCTGTCAGTATGTTGCAGGTGGAAACAGATGAAACAGATGTTTTGCAAACTTTTTTTTAGTAGTGTGTAGTGAGTCTGTTGATGAAGTGTGCAAACGGTCTTTCCCATCTTGGCTGTTTCACATTACGTTGTAGGCCATGTCACATCAAGTTTTAGCTTATATCACAATGAGTTTTAGGCTATATTATGTTGTGACTTTGGCTATATCACTTCGTGTTTTACGTTATATCATGTTGTGATTTAGGTTAGACAATATATTGATATTCGGTTATAGCCAAAAGGCTGTATAAATAAAGTGTATGATAATCGTTACTGTAGAAGGGTCATCTGTCAATATGCCTGTTTCGAAGTTGCGAGTAGTTTCAGCCTTCATGCCAATGCCAGCCCCTGCAAGGTTTGCACTACCGATATATACTTCTTTACCAACAAAGACAAGCACCGAGCTCTGCTCGCCTGAGCACCTATAAAAATAGGTAATGAGCGAAGAATTACATGTTAAAAAGAAACAACTTTCGAGAAATTTGTGTATATTTGCACGCGAAAGGCGTGGCGAAAGGCTACGGGTAGGCGACCAGCGGTCGGGAATGGCTGCTCACGCTCGGCTTTCTTGCCTTGCAAGCGACCAAAGGTCGAGCGGCCGCTTGGCTAGTCCAAGAACCGCAGCTTTTGTCAGCCAGAAACGATTAAACAACGACGATTATGGAAGTTAAGAAGACAAAACCAATGCGCACCCGCGAGGAAGTCATCTCGTGGCTGAAGGGGGTACGCGAGCGCAAGGAGGCCTGGCAGGAGGACGTCAGGCGAAGGGAGGCCGAGCTGCAGGTTGAGTTGCAGCGGGCCAAGGAGAATCCTTTTTACCAGCGCGGCACGGAGGGCATGGCCTGCGAGCCGGCTCCGGTGGCCGAACCCGTCTTCAAGCGCGGCAGTTTCGCTGCGGCCATCCGTAAGCATCGGGCCTTCCAGTCGCAATGGCAGGAGAGCATTAACCAGAAACTTGACGAGCGTGAGGAGACGCGTCGGAAGGCGATGGAGAAGTTTCAACTGGAATTCGAAGAGGCATGAACCCGTTAGACCAAGCGTTTCTCAGCCGGTTGGCTCCCTACACCGTCGTACTGATAGGTGACGAATACTGCTTCCGTACGGACTTCGGCGTTGATTACGCCGTAGTGTTCAATCCCGAGCCATCCTTTGGCGGTCTGCCCGCCTACTGGTTCGACCTGTCGAACCGCAGCGGCAAGGCCTCGCCCAACGACCCGAAGGTGCGCGATACGGTCATTCGCATCATCATCGAGTTTTTCCGAGCCAATCCCGACATTCTGCTTTACATGTGCGACAATGCCAACGACCAGCAGGCGCAGCGCAACCGTCTGTTCCTGCGTTGGTTCACGGGTGAGGAGCAGAGCAAGCACTACGTCATCAAGACGGCCGTGGTCGAGGACGAGGGCATGGAGAATTTCATAGCCATCATCGTGCCGCGAATCCATCCATACATGAATGAGGCCATTGCATATTTCGACGCCGAAATCGAAATGTTCAATAGCAACAAGCCGTAGCGCTTCCCCCGACATTCCCCCACAGAAAATCGCGAGTAAGCGAGAGCAATGATGCTTGCATCGATTGCCGAACCGATGGAGCAGCGAGAGCCAACATGCTTGCATGATTGGCCGAGTCGTGAAAGAGGTCGGCGTAGCCAACGTGAGCGATTTCGACCAAAGGTCAATAATATCCGCCGAGACATCGAGAGATGGCCCGGCGGTTTTGCGTTCGCAAGGAGCGGGCGCGGATATCCGTTTCGTCTTAATAACATTTTTATTATGTCAGGGGCCTGTTATGTGACACATGTAATAGTAAATCACACATTTTGATATCAAAAAGTAAAAATTGGTAGCATTTTTTTTGCTGCAACATATTGTCTTTTTCATAAAAAACACTAATTTTGCATGCTGAAGTGCGAGAGTGCTTTAATCAAACACATAAACTATGCGACAGATATTCTACATATTGTTTCTTACGATAGCGGCTCTGATGATGAGCTGCACAGGCAGTGATGGCCCGAAGGATGATACTGGTCTTTCACAAGATGCGACATTCGACCATGCCATGGGCGTGGCCGACTCGCTCTACAACTGTATGCAGTTCCGCGATGCCTACAAGCTGTACCTGCAGTTGCTGGACACCAAGGAGGCCGAGGCCGACAGCGAGAAGAAGCTGCGCGTGCTGGACGCGCTCTGCAATAGCAGCGAGCTCTCCGGCAACAAGGTGGAGCAGCACAAATGGCTGCAGCAGATGATAGACTTAGGTAAGCAAACCGGCAGCGACTACTATCTGTCGCTGGCATGTATCACGATGGGCCAGAACCTCTTCTACGAGGGCGACCGCGAGAAGGGTATCTACCGCATCAACGAGGGCATCGACCTGATGGCAAAGACCGACCGCGAGAATACCGACCACCTGATACACGGCTACCTGAACATGCTGGCCAGCATGTATGGCGCGGTGAAGGACTACGACCATGCGCTGCAGACCAATGAGCGCAACCTGCAGCTCACCATCGATGGAACGCGCTGGGGTGCCGCTCCCGCCCAGCAGCTCATAGACCGCCGCATGGCACTGGCCAAGAAGGCATCGGTACTGGCCCAGATGGGGCGCTCGGCTTCCGGCAGCTTGCAAGCCCGATACTACCAACAGGCCGACTCGGCCTACGCCGCCTGGAAGGCCATCGAATATGAGGGCAACCACACCCGCGACTATTTCATCGTGGACTACATGAAGAAGCGCGGCCGCTATCAGGAGGCCGCCACCATCTACAACGGCCTGATTGAGCGCATTCGCCAGCAGGGCGACACCCTGGGCGAGATGATGAACACCACCAAGTGGGGTCTGGCCGAGGTCTATCGGAAGATGGGCCACTGCAGTCAGGCCGCCGACCTCTACGAGCAGGTGCTCGAGATACAGGACACCTTAAAGAGCCGCAAGGCCCGGAACTCCGCCCAGGAGCTGGCCGCCATCTATCACGAGAAGGAGCAGGAGCAGACCATCATGCAGCAGCAGGCCGAGAACACCCGCCAGCGCTACTTGTTGTTTATCGTACTGGCTGTTCTCGTCGGTGTCATAGTCCTTGCTGTCGTCATTATCCGCAAAAACCGCATCATCAGCCGTAAGAACCTGTCACTTGCCGCCCAGATCACAGAGGCGATGACATACAAGGAGAAATACATGCAGGAGAAGTTGAAGTTTGACAAGCCGGCCTCTACCAGTGACGTCACAGATCTTGATACGCTGTCCGACGAACAGCTGTTCCAGTATATCAACGATGTCATTGTGCGCGAGCGCCTGTTCCTCGATTCCCATTTCGACCGCCAGACCATCATGGACCGCTTCCAGCTGTCGAAGGAGCGCGTGGGCGCCGCCTTCTCCAAGGGCAGTCAGTATGCCAAGCTCACCGATTATACGCAGGAGCTGCGCCTGGAGTATTCTACGCTTCTCATGTCAACCAATCCCGAGAAGAGTGTCTCCCAGATAGCTCTCGACTGTGGCTTCAGCAGTCAGGCTTACTATAGCAGATGTTTCCGTCAGCGTTTCGGCATGTCGCCCACCGAGTTCCGCTCGTCTGCCTCGCAAGAGTCCTAAGTCTGGAAAAAAACAATAAAAACACTTTTTGATGTTTGTAGCTCCTGCAGAGCCCTTGTGCTAAGTGGTATGTCTTTGGCTTTAAAAGCAAGCTTTCACGCCAAAGACATACCACTTATCACATAACTTCGTTATACAAACATCAAAAAGCAAACACACCGGCTTTGCAAGCCTAAAAAACATTTCTAGAATGCGTACATATAGCCAGTGTTTTTGTCCAAATAATATCGTTCACATTGGTCACGGACAGGAGCAAAGTTGTATAAAACTCCAATGCAAATACCTGACAGCCTCATATAATTCCATAACTGCTGACGTTGCTCTGGTCCTATTTGCTCAATGGCTTTACATTCTATCAATATGTCACTACCAACAAGGAAATCAACATAATGTTTATGTCTTATCTGCTTACCATGAAACGTTACTGAGAAATAATATTCTTTTACTCTTGCAATATCATTTTCTTCGAACAATATATCTAATGCCTCTTGATACATGTACTCGTTTAGAAAAGGCCCCATTTCCTTATGCACTTGTTGGCACAGACCTACGACTTTGTAACACTTATTTCTGAGTTCTGCAGCAAGATTAGGGTTGCAATCAGCAAGTTTTGAAATATTGTAATTCATAACTGGACAATCTTTATAAGCAAAACGCAGAATCTGATAGTATTATTGTGTCATTGGAAAAAAACAGGAAAAACACTTTTTGATGTTTGTAGCTCCTGCAGAGCTCTTGTGCTAAGTGCTATGACTTTGTCTTTAAGAACGCGTTCTTAAGCCAAATCCATATCACTTATCACATAACTTCGTTATACAAACATCAAAAAGCAAAAACATCGTTCCGCTACGCTCCACTAAAAAAGGAACTGTTCCAATGAATCATTGACCATAGAAGTGACATCTGTTTTTTAGGACCAAAGGTCCGGTGTTTTTGCTCACGCAGTATGTGGGGGCTCTGCAAGAGGCCAAGATGAGAGGTGGGGATTTTATCCGGGAGCTTGCTCACGAGGAAAAATAGCCACCTCTCATCTTGTAAGGACTGAAAAGTCCGTCACATACTGCGTGAGAGTTTTTTTTTTTTTGTTTCATCAGATATTCAGAACATGCAATCTTGTCTGAAGGATATGCAATCTTGTCTTTGCTATTGCAAAAGAAATGTATTTCTCTTATATTTGCCATTGAAATCATAAGACTGTTTTATATGACTACAACTATCATTATCCTGCTATCATTCGCTGTTGTGCTACTAGTACTGCTCATTGCCGTACTAGTTTGTCGCAACATTCGTCAAAGTGACGAGCTTCGAAAGAAAAACGATGTCATCGTGCGGGAGGTGCGCCGCAATCAGGCGCTCATTCATCATAGCCCCCAACAATGCCAAGTATCATAGTAAAAGAAACAGTAATAACCGATAAAAGAATAAGGAATATATTCCTATGACACATCAATGCAATCTTAAACGCAACAGCGTTGTCTGCCCCAAATGCGGACGGCAGACGTCGTTTGCCTTTCCCGGCGACGCCATCGACGAGGAGGGAGAGTTCTACCGGTGCCAGCACTGCGGCTGGCCGTTCCATTACAAATAAGGCAATTACAAATATATTTTCAAACCTAATTAATAACATTTTTAAAACTTAAAATTATGAGAAAAAACAAATTATTACTTCTGCTCGCGCTGCTATTGACGGCGGCGACGGGCGCGTGGGCACAACGCCTTTACCTCGAAGTGAACGGCACGGCGGCAACGCTGAAGTACAGCGCCAACGAGGCCGACTATAGCGACAAGCCCAGTTTTACCGGAACGACGTGGCAGAATCCGAGTGGCTTCAAAGCCTCTGTTAAGACCATTACTGTGGACGCATCATGCGAGAACTTCGCTGGAGACAAACTTCAAGGTTTGTTCTCTGGCTGCTCTGAACTGACCTCTGTCACAGGTCTTGGAACCATCAATACGACAAATGTCACTACCATGCATCAGATGTTCTTCGGATGCTCGGCACTGACCTCAGTTGACCTCAGCGGTTTGAACACAGCCAATGTCACTACCATGCAGCAGATGTTCAACAATTGCTCGAAGCTGGAAACAGTCAATCTCAGCGGTTTCAACACAGCCAATGTCACTACCATGCAGAATATGTTCTACAATTGCTCGTCGCTGGAAACAGTCGATTTTAGCGGCTTTAACACATCCAGCGTCACCAATATGAGCAATATGTTTTATAATTGCTCGGGGCTGGGAACGCTCGACCTCAGCAGCTTTAACACATCCAGCGTCACCAATATGAGCTATATGTTCCGTGGTTGCGCGGGTCTGCAAACACTCGACCTCAGCGGCTTTAACACATCCAGCGTCACCAATATGAGCTATATGTTCAGTTCTTGCACGGGGCTGAAATCGGTTAACTTCAGCGGCTTGAACACGTCCGGCGTCACCACCATGACCTATATGGTTCGAAGGTGCACGGGGCTGCAAACGCTCGACCTCAGCGACTTGAACACGTCCAGCGTCACCGACATGAGGAATATGTTCCAAAATTGCACGGGGCTGCAAACGCTCGACATCAGTAGTTTTAACACGGGGAATGTCACTAAGATGGGTAGCATGTTCC
>JAEEGF012297316.1_pt1 | contig 15348 bp, 15 predicted proteins | sample 9134171 | NCBI WGS metagenome assembly JAEEGF01 (sample SAMN16246542, study PRJNA631951) | gut metagenome | biome: gut microbiome; feature: rumen; material: AP-attached | host: Bos | place: Iran: Karaj | collected 2018-10 | reverse complement strand
TGTCCTGATATTTGACTCACTTTCAGTGATGGTATCTATAATTTCCTTGCTGTTTGTACCGATATCAGTTCTGATGTTTTTCTCGCTCTTTGCAAGTTCTTTTTTTAACTCGCTGCGGCTGTTAAGGATTTCATCAAGAATTGTCTTCTTGCCCTCTGAAAGGCTCTTCTCCAGAGCATCGAACCTTCCGTTCATATCGCTTTCAAGAGATGCGATGTCAGTTCTGAAGCTCTCCAGCATGTTGCTGCCAAGGCTATTCATGTCCTTGTCCAGCTCCTGAAGCTTTTGCAAAAGATCTGCGTGCTTCTGGGCAAGGCTTTCTGAAATAGCTGCATCTCCTGCCTCTGTTGTCTTCTGAAGTTCGCCGATGAGTTTTTTATTCTTTTCCTGAGCCTGATCGTAGTTGTCCTGAAGTTCCTTGAGTTCAGCCATGGTGAGCTCGAACTCTTTGGCGAGATACTCTCTGTCCTTGGTATTCTCAGTCTCTATGTAGCTTCTGAAGGAATCAATCCTTGTGAGTGTTGTTCCAACCTCTTTGTGAACCTCCTCCATATTTCCGCCCAATTCTACAATTTTCTCCATGAGTTCCTTGGAAAGCTTTTCTGTCTCAACTATAATTTTTTCTGTGTCGCTCTTAATCTTCTCAGTCTCGGTATGAGTCTTTTCAAAGTTGTTAGTCAGCTCTTCTTTGCTGTCTTTTGAATTCTTCTCAACAACGCTGTTAAGGCTGTCCTGGTTCGCTGAAATAAGCTTATCCAGCTCCATCAGATAATCGTGTATCTCTCCTAACTTATCAGAGGTTAATTTGTTGTTCTCTTTCTCATTTGCAACAAATTCCTCCGTGGCACTGGCGGCCACCACGGGAGTGCTGATGTAGATCAGTCCACCGCATAGGAGAAGCGCTATAACAACAGCTATAGCTACAACAATTGTGTCGTGTTTTCTTAGTTTGCCCAATAAAAACTTTACAGAATTATTGGATTTGTCTTTTTTCCTCATATTCTCCACACCTTCCTTTTTTGTTTTTCTTTGCAGAGCAACATGCAAGAAGGCAAACAGACACAATGAGCCGTACTTCCATACTGCTATGCACACTTAAAAATAATTTGGAAAATACATGAGAGAAATCTCATGCAGTTCTGTCAACAGAATGTCGACAAAATCAAATTATACAGAATATGTAGAAAAAAACAACCACATAGAGCGATATTAAATCTAACATAAATGCAGCCTACAAAAGTAAGCTGCATTATCATATAAAAAAATTTAAACACACATTATTTTTCAGCTTTTTGATACTGAAACTATCAGTTTCTTCAGCACAAGCCCGCCAATAACACCGATCAAAATTCCGCTAAATACTCCTGACAACCACAAAAACGGCAAATACCACGCAACTGCATAGGTATTCATCAAAAACACCGCCATCAGTATCTGACCGATATTATGGGTAAGTCCCCCTGTCGCACTTACGCCTACGCAGCTGAACTTGTTCGTCTTTTTCATCAGTATCATAACCACTGTGCTGAGCATTCCTCCTGCCAGGGAAAAGAAAAAACTCATGCCATTTCCAAATAAAACAGCCACTATAACAATTCGTACCAGGTTGATCAGCATTGCACTGCCTGGGCCCAGCATATAAAGAGCCACCAGCACCACAATATTGGTAAGTCCCAGCTTCATACCCGGCCCAGCAACAAATGCAGGTATCTGGGCTTCCACATAGCTAAGGATCAGCGCCAGTGCCACCAGTATTCCAATTGTCGTTATCTTTTTTGTATTCATTAATACAACCTCTTACTCAAACTGACTCTGATAGAGCCTGTAATAAGCGCCTCTTCTCTGAATCAGGTCATCATGATTTCCCTGCTCTATAACATCTCCGTGTTCCATAACCAGGATATTGTCAGCGTTTCTGATGGTTGAGAGTCTATGGGCAATGATAAAGCAGGTCTTTCCTACCATCAGCGCTCTCATGGCCTTCTGAACCTTTCGCTCAGTAGCAGTATCAACATTACTTGTAGCTTCGTCCAGGATAAGCATGCTGGTGTCGTACAGCATGGCTCTTGCTATGGTTATAAGCTGCTTCTGACCCTTACTGATATTTCCGCCATCCTCGCTTATAACGGTGTTATATCCTTCCGGAAGCCTCATGATGTAGTTGTGGATGTGTGCGGCCTTTGCGGCCTCCGTAACCTCTTCGAGAGTTGCATTTTCTTTTCCGTAAGCAATATTGTCAAAAATAGTGCCGTTGAATACCCAGGTGTCCTGAAGCACCATTGAATAGCTCTTTCTAAGGCTCTCCATGGTATACTTTCTGTTCTCCTGACTATCCACGCATATTTCCCCTTTCCAGGGATCATAGAACCTCATGAGAAGGTTGATGATGGTGGTCTTGCCGGCTCCTGTATGGCCAACGATGGCCACTGTCTCACCCGGATTGGCCTTCATGGTGTAGTCCTTTAAAATAACCTTTCCCTTGCGGTAGCCAAACTCAACATCCCTGGCCTCCACCAGGCCCCCTGCTGATGTAAGGGTAATGGCATCTTCCACATCTTCTACCTCTTCCACCTCATCCAGCAGCTGGAAAACACGCTCTGCTGCAGCAAGGGCACTGAATATCTCATTTATGATATTTGAGATCTCATTGATGGGTCCGCTGAACTTACGGCTGTACAGGATAAAACTGGAAATCTGGCCAAGGCCCACAACGCCCTTCATATAAAGCAGCGCTCCACCAAGGCCTATGGCTGAAAGGCCTATATTACTGATCATTCCGATAGTTGGTCCCATGGTCATACCAAGTCCGTCAGCATCCCTGTAGGCTTCTGCTGCGTTTTTATTTATCTCCTTGAACCGCTCACATACATAGTCCTCATGGGCATAAGCCAAGATAGTCTTCTGTCCGGTAAACATCTCCTCCGCAAAGCCGTTCATCTCGCCGTAGGCAAGACTCCTTACCCTGTAGAGAGGTCTGGTCTTTTTGCTCATGTACCTGGTAAACAGCACGGATATCGGTATTGTAAAAGCCATACAAAGAACCAGTGGCAGTGATATCATGCACATCATGAAAAAGCTTCCCACCACCGTCACCAGGCTGGTAAGGATCTGAACGATATCAGAAGATAAGCTGGTGGTAACCACATCAATATCGTAGGATACACGGCTTATGATGTCTCCCGCCAAATGCTTGTCAAAATATCCCACAGGAAGCCTTTGAAGCTTATTGAATACATCCCGTCTCATGTTTCTGGCCACATATCGTCCAACATGCATCATTCCAATATTTACCAGAAAAGACAAAATGTTGCTGCCCACGTAAACAAACAGCATCAAAAGTCCGTAGTGGACAACTTTGTCCATGTCCACGTTTCCTTTTCCTGCGCTGGCTTCAGTGATTGCCTTACCCGCAAAATCAGGTCCCAACAGGTTTCCTATATTGCTGGCAAATGCACATATCAAAAGCAGAAAGAACAGCCAGACGTACTCCATCATATACTTGAGAAGTCGCCTCAAAGTCTTCCTGGCATTCTTCGGTTTTTCTTTTTTTCCGCCTCTATCCCCGGGTCCCGGCATAATCTGCTCTCTCCTTAGCTGGTCTGCATTTCATAGGTCTCACGATAAGCACTGCAATTTTCCATCAGTTCCTGATGATTGCCAATGCCGATGCACCTTCCATTATCCATTACAAGTATCTTGTCCATATTCATGACACTGCTGACTCTCTGTGCAATGAGAATCAGTGTGCTGTCCTTGTGATGCTCCTTGATGGCCCTTCTCATATCAGAATCTGTTCTGTAATCCAGGGCACTGGAGCTGTCATCCAGTATCAGAATATCCGGCTTTCCTGCCAGCGCTCTTGCCACCAAAAGCCTTTGCTTCTGACCTCCCGACAGGTTAGCTCCCTTTATATCTGCCTGGTACTCCAGCTTGTTATCAAGTCCGTCAATGTACTCAAAGGCCATGGCATCCTTCACCGCTCCCATAATCTCCTCTTCAGAGTGGCCTCTTCCGAAATCTATATTGTTTCGAAGAGAATCCTTGAATACCATGTCATTTTGGAATACCACTCCAAATTTCTTCCTGAGTTCATCCTTGTCAAAAGACCTTACATCTTTTCCCTCAATGGTGATGCTGCCATCGTCAACATCATAGAATCTCATGAGAAGGTTTATGATAGTAGTCTTTCCGCAGCCCGTAGGTCCGATTATTCCAAGGCTCTGGCCTTTTTTCAGAGAAAAACTGATGTCTTCCAAGGCCTTTTCTCTCTTGCCGCCCACGAACTTTCTGTCCACTCTGCTTTCTTTTCCATAGGAGAAGCTGACATTAGTAAAGTCGATGTAGCTGTCTGAATCAGAAGCCTTGTCAGAAGTATCAGGAATCACGGACCATTCCTCGCCCTTTTGGATTACCTCATCTATTCTGTCAGCGCTGGCACTGGCCTTGGAAAGGCTCATGAAGATTCTGTTAAGCCCCATGACGCCCATGGTGATCATATTAAAATATGTCAAAAAAGCCAGAATGATTCCGGGCTGCATATTCCCGTCATTTACTCTTTTTGCACCATAAATAACAACCAGTGTAAGACCTATGTTGAGGCACATCTGCATGAAAGGTCCCGGAATTGCCATGATCGTGCCGGCCTTGATATCGCTCTGAGCCATCTCTTCGTTGGCCTTTTGATATCTCTTTTTCTCAAATTCAGATTTGCTGAGGGCCTTAACTACTCTTATGCCCGTTATGTTCTCACGCATGATGCGAACCACAGCGTCCAGCTTTTTCTGGACCTTTGTGTACATGGGAATACCCTTTGAAGAAACCAGCAGCACCACTGCAATGAGAAATGGCAGCATCACCACCAGTATCATGGCCAGGTGCCAGTCCATGAAAAGAGTCATGATAACTCCGCCAAAGAGCATCATAGGAGCCCTGACGCAAAGAGACTGGAACATCTGAACACTGGCCTGAACATTGTAGCTGTCGGAAGTCATTCTGCTGATAAGACTGGGAAGGCCGAACTCGTCAAAGCTATCTCCGGACAGATTAGCTGTTATCTTAAAAAGATCCTGCCTCACATCATAGCTTACTCTGTGTGCATTATAGATAGCTCTCCTATTAGCTATGACATTAAACTGTCTGCAGCAAACCGATGCCACAAACATTAAAAGTCCCCAGATAAGGACTTTCTGCAGGTCTTTTGTCATAACCACATAGTCGATCATGTATTCCAAAATGTAGGGAAGACTCAGCTCAGTCATAGTTGCAACGAGCTTAATGAAAATAGCCAGAATTATTGCGAATTTATATTTCCCCATGTATCTGAAGATCAGTTTCATTTAATTAAATATCTCCTCCAAGCCCGTCTTAGTTAGTAATAGTATCGTACTCAGCATCTGTGCTATTCCCTTTGATTGCCACAACAACCCTGTTGGGAAGACAGATTACGGACTGACCCACATTCTTTATTTTACCCATGTTCATGCACAGATGATCGGGACAGGATGCCTCAGACAAATATGCAACGCCATCCTTAATCACCAAAACATTCCGTCCGCCGTTATAGCCATTGATTTCATAAACCAGATCATCATCAAGAGAAAAAGATATTACCTCTGCCCCGTCAACACTTACGGAAACCCTCTTTCCACCGGTCTTAGTAATAACAAGTCCCAGGCAAAGAATAATCAGAACCCCCAAAATACCCAGAAGCAGAAACATGTCATTTCTGTTAAAGAACTTCTTATCCATTCACACTCCAACAATACAATCTTTTAAAAACTTCTTATAGTATAAAACATTTCCGGCGGGTTAACTATAAAAAAAATCTCAAACAGGCTTTTTCTCAGCCCATTTGAGATTTTTTGATTGTAGTTAGTTTAAACTGCTTTGATGGCTTTCTTTGGACACTTCTCTACGCAGGTACCGCAGTGAGTACACCTTTCCTGATCGATGGAAGCCACATTGTTCTCCACTGTAATTGCCTCAGTGGGACAGTTCTTTTCGCAGATATGGCAGGCAATACAGCCGCTCTTACAGTAGCCGTTAACAAGCTTACCCATGTCCTGAGACTTGCAGGCAACAGCTTCTTCTGCATCATAGGGAATAAGATCAATGAGGTGACGTGGGCAGATGTCGATACATTTGCCGCAGGCCTTACATTCTTCCTTATCCACCACTGCAATTCCGTTTACCACGTGGATGGCATCGAACTGACAGACAGATACGCAGGTACCGCCACCGAGACATCCGTAGGTACAGGTCTTTGAACCGCCGCCCGGAGCCTGCATCTGAAGACGGCAATCATTAACTCCGTTGTACTCATACTGCTGAGTAGCTTTCTCGCAGTCGCCGCCGCAGTGAACAAATGCCACCATTCTGGTGGAATCGCCGGCCTCAACACCCATGATCTCAGAGATGGTTGCTGCCACAGGAGCTCCGCCCACAGGACACTGGTTAACTGCTGCTTCGCCCTTAGCAATTGCCGCTGCACATCCCGAACATCCGGGATATCCGCAGCCACCGCAGTTATTACCGGGAAGGGCTTCCAGAATAGCTGCCTCTTTCTCATCTACATCTACATGCAACTTCATATCGGCAATGCCAAGAATTATGCCAATTACAATTCCCACACCGGCCACTACGCAGGTTGCAATGATTATACCAGTAATCATAGTCTTTTCTCCTTGTAAATTTTAATCCGCATAAGCACTTATTTACTTAAGTGCGGAAAATCCTGTAAACGCAATTGCCATAAGCCCTGATGTCAGAAGTACCAGTGGCATTCCCTTGAAAGATTCAGGAATGTCGTTGTACTCCATCTTCTCACGAAGACCTGCCAGGATAACAATGGCAATGGTGAAGCCCACAGCTGTTGCAAAGCCGCAAACAACACTCTGGAGAATTGTGTAACCATCTGTTACATTGTTGAGTGCCACACCCAGAACTGCACAGTTTGTTGTGATAAGGGGAAGGTAAACACCCAATGCCTGATAAAGAGATACGATGTACTTTTTCAGGATCATCTCTACAAACTGAACCAGCATGGCAATAACAAGGATAAATACTATGGTCTTAAGATATGAAAGATCCAGCGGATCAAGGATTAACTTGTAAATAATGCTGGTGGTCAATGATGCCAGTGTGATAACGAAGATACATGCACCACCCATGCCCAGGGCTGTATCTGTCTTTTTCGAAACACCAAGGAATGGACACAGACCAAGGAACTGACTGAGTACTACGTTATTGACCAGCGAAGCTGATATCATAAGTCCCACAAGACTAATAATTGTTTCCATAATTATTCAGCCCCCTTTCCGGCCTTCTGAGCCATGATCTTATCTGCAGCAGCTTCTTCAGCTGAACTGCAGCATCCCTGCTGGAACTTGGAAGTATCTTTTCCCTTGGCAGCCATGTTTGCCTTGATCTTGTTCATGATGGCAATGAGGAATGCCAGAACGAAGAAGGCTCCTGCCTGCTGGATAAAGATGCTGACCGGCTGATAACCTGAAAGGAATGCGCCTACAGGTCCGGGGATAACCGTGCCTTCACCCAGGATCTGAACATCAAATGCAGTTCCTGCACCGATGAACTCTCTCACAAGACCAATAACGGTAATGGCGCAGGTAAAGCCGATTCCCATTCCTATTCCATCGAAGAAAGAAGGAACGATTCCATGCTTACTTGCATAGGCTTCCGCTCTTCCGAAGATGATACAGTTAACAACGATAAGAGGAATGTAAACGCCCAGAGCCTTGTTGAGGGTTGGAACATAAGCCTTCATCAAAAGTTCAACCAAAGTTACGAAGGATGCGATTACAACGATGAAAGAAGGAATTCTGACTGTAGATGGAATTACCTTTCTGAGAGCTGAAATAACCGCATTACTAAGTGCCAGAACAAAGGTGGTTGCCAGGCCCATTCCAAGACCATTGATGGCTGAGGATGTAACCGCCAGTGTGGGGCACATACCGATCATAAGTACAAGCGTAGGGTTCTCAGCAATGAGACCGTTAAAAAATCTTTCAGCGGGAGTATCTGCTCTAAAGCCCAAAGCGCCTTTTTTAGCTTCTGAACTCATCACTGTCCTCCTTTCACTAATGCATTTTCAAAATATGTCACAGCTGCATTAACGCCTTCTGTAACAGCCTTTGAAGTTATAGTTGCACCTGAGATAGCCTCGATCTGAGTGTTGGCATCTGTCAGCTGACCGTTCTTAACAACTGCAAACTGAGTCTTTGACTTGTCTTTAAACTGAGGAACTATAACCTTCTCTGCATTCATTCCAAGTCCGGGAGTCTCAGCGATGGAAATAATGGAAATTCCATTTATATTTCCCTCGTTGGTGATACCAACGGTATATTCAATGAAATCACCATAACCCTTGGACTTAACCTGAATAACATATCCCACAGGGTTTCCGCCGGCATCCACTGCCTGCTTAACACTTTTAATAGTTACGCCTGAGTGCTGTGCGGCAACGGCATCTGCCTGTTCCTCATCAACCAGAACTGTCTCAAAGGTTGAAGCAGAAGCAAATACAGACTGATTAGCCTTGTCCTGAGCCAGCTTTTCCTGATAAGCTATAGGCTCTTTTGTCACCTGGTAAACAATTCCCAGAAGGACGCCTGCCACAAGTGTTATCGCAAAAAGAATAAGGGCGTTTTTGATCATGCTTTTTGTATCATTCATGCTTTTTTCGCCTCCTTCTTTGCAGTTTTCTTAATGCCGAAGGCTCTTGGAATAGTGTATTTCTCAATGAGCGGTACCAGGAGGTTGCTGATTACGATGGCAAAAGAAACACCCTCAGCATTGGCGCCGAATATACGGAATACACCGGTCAGAAGTCCAAGGCAAAGTCCGTAGATAAATCTTCCCTTAGGAGTAATTGGACATGTAACGTAGTCGGTAGCCATGAAGAAGGCACCCAGCATAAGTCCGCCACCTGCAAGGTGTGCAGAAATATATGACCAGTTAAATCCATAGCCTCCGAAAAGTCCTACAAAAAGAGCAAATGTGATTATGTAAGTAAATGGGATAACGTAGTCGATAACCCCAACTGCGAACAGGATCATGGCGCCGATGGCGATGCATAACATTGATGTCTCACCGATGGTTCCTCCAGTCTTACCAATGAGCATATCCATTACATTAACTTCAATGCCATTCTTAAGATTTGCCAGAGGTGTAGCTCCTGTGTAGGTATCTGTGACAAAGTTGGTCATGAGAGCCGGGAAGGAAATAACCAGAAAGCATCTTCCGCCCAGGGCCGGATTCATGAAGTTCTGTCCAAGACCACCAAAGAGCTGTTTAACCATGATGATGGCAAATATACCGCCCAGTACGGGAATCCACCACGGCACTGTGGACGGCAGGTTCATTCCCAGCAAAAGACCTGTGACAACAGCTGAGAAATCTCCGATAGTAACAGGCTTATGTAATGCTTTCTCATAGATAAACTCAGAAAGCACACAGGAAGCCACTGAAAGCAAAAGTATGATCAGCGCATTCAATCCAAAGTTGTAGATACCAAAACCTGCAGATGGAAGAAGTGCAATAACTACCCACAGCATAATGTTGGAAGTAGTGGTCTTGGATCTAACATGCGGATTGGATGACACTCTTCTTAACTCACTCATTTAGAATCGTCCTCCCCTCACTTTTTCCTCTTACCGAGCTGTATTTTTCTCATTCCCTTAATGAGCTGTGTCAGCTGTCTTCTTGCGGGGCAGATATAACTGCAGCATCCGCACTCACAGCACTCCATTCCGTACATATCAAGGAATGCCTGCTCATTGTTATGTTCTACTGCATCAGCAAGATTCTTGGGAATAAGTCTCTCCGGGCATGCCTCAACGCAGCGCGCACAGTTGATGCAGGCGCTGGGCTCCATCTCAGAAACCGCATCCTTGGTAAAACAGGTAACAGCTGATGCAGTCTTGGTGGTGGGAACATCCAGATCAAAAATAGCAAAGCCCATCATAGGACCGCCGGATATAATCTTTGCAGGTTCTGCAATGAATCCGCCGGCATCATCAATAAGCTCACGATAGTTGGTACCTATCCTGACCTTGTAGTTTCTGGGATCTGAAATAGCATCTCCGGTTATGGTAACGATTCTCTCCATGAGAGGACGTCCCTCTTTGACTGCTCTGCAGACAGCACACAGGGTGTCTACGTTATCTACGATACAGCCTGCATCTGCAGGAAGCATGGAAGAATTGATCTCTCTGCCTGTACATGCGTAGATAAGCATTCTCTCAGCGCCTTCAGGATATTTGGTCTTAACCTCTTTTACGCTGATCTTGTCCTCGTTCTTGGTGAGCTCTTTGAATTTAGCGATACAATCAGGCTTGTTGTCCTCAATAGCAAGGATTCCTCTTGCATTAGGGAAAATACTGACAGCGATCTTAAGACCTTCCAAAAGAAGCTCAGGTTCTTCTACCATTCGCCTGTAATCGGAAGTAAGATAAGGCTCACACTCAGAGCAGTTGGCTATTACATAGTCAATCTTATCCGGCTCCTTGGGTGAAAACTTAACAGCAGTAGGAAATCCTGCTCCTCCCATACCGACTACTCCCGCCTCTCTGACAGCTGCGATCTTATCCTCAGCAGTCATTTCCTCATAAGGCTTCAGCGGTTTAAACTCAACCTCTTCATACTGTCCATCGTTTTCCACGATGATACTCTGACACATTGCGCCGGTGGTCAGTCGTCTGGGTTCAATAGCCTTAACAGTTCCAGAAACCGTTGCAAAAATATTGGCTGAAACAAATCCGCCTGCTTCTGCAATCTTCTGGCCCGTAAGAACATGATCGCCAACAGCTACGATAGCCTTTGCCGGAGCTCCGATGTGCTGTGACAAGGGATATACCAAATCCCCTTTTGGTAGCACTGATTTTATGGGCTTATCCTTAGACAATTCCTTGCCTTCGTATGGATGGATTCCGCCCGCGAACGTACCTCTTGCCATTTCCTACCCTTCTTTCGATTATTTTTTAGAAAAAATATTCTCAAATGACTATTTGAGAAAAGATAACCCAACAACAATAGTATAATAAATTTTCTGATAAATTTCTATATTATTCACGGTATAACGAATATAATTAACTTCCCGTTGACCTGTAGTGCCTCATGGCCAGATGGAAAAAGAAGGACATCACCAGGAAAACCACCATTCCCGAAAGGGGTGTAACAAAAGCAGTCCAGGCGGGCCAGCCGTAAAGTGGCTTGTCCATGATCCAGGCCGCAGGCACATGCATGGTAAGCGCAAAGGGCGCAACCACGGTAAAAAGAGCCCTGAGGGGCAGCGGATAAATATCTATAGGGTACTGGCATGCGCTTCTGCCTCCGTATGTAATGGCATTTACCAGCTCCACGGACTTAACGCTGAAGATACTAAAGATTGCCTCAATCATAAAAAGTCCCAATATAAGAAGGCAGCTCATGGAAATGGATTCCACCAAAACCAGCGCCTTAAGCGGACTCCAGACAATCCCAGAGAGATTGCTTCCCATAATAAGGGCTGCAGCGCCCACTGCAATGCAGGTGATTCGCCTTGGATCCGTTCCGCCGCAGAGTACCTGTGTCAGCACGCCTCTAGGTCTCACAAGAAATGTATCAAGGCGCCCTGTCCTTACCATCATGGGAAAATCTCCCGTAATTCCTCTTCCAAAGAGCTCCGTGAGATAAAAAGAAACAGACATGACTCCAAAAAAGAAATAGAGATTACCTCCGCTCCAGCCCTTAAGCCTCTCAAACCTGTCCACAATGAGGATCACCACCATCATCTCTCCGCCCTCCATTACCAGCTGGGCCAGAGTCTGCATGATGAAGGAACTGGGATATTGCAGATGACTCTTAAGGAGCATACCTATGGATTTAAAATAAAGTCGAAGTGTGTTCATTTAACCTCCCTGAACTATCATCCTTTTCCTGTTGGCGTTCCACATAGCTACACCGATTCCAATTAGAATCACCACCCAGAAGGCCTGAAGCACATAGACTCTGATGGCATCCCCCGGCAAATATTCTCCGGTATAGAGCCTTATAGGTGCATCAAGAAGCTGCGCATAAGGGAAAAAAGTAATAACCTTCTGCCAGCTGTCAGGGAAAAGAGTAAGAGGAAAAAGATTTCCCGAAAGTGTCAGCATCAAAAGATTAAGAAGCCCCTGCATTCCCCTTGGATCAAGGGTTATCATTGTAAAGGCCACGGTGATGTTTTCCAGGGCGCAGACACATAAAAGTCCCAGCACCAGAGCCGGAATAGCCGTTAGAAACCCAAAAAATGAATTCGGAAGAGTGATTCCCCATCCCCTTGGAAGCAGGAATGCCACCACCAACATGGGAACGGCGCGCATCAGGCTTCCCATGAGCTTTTGCGCCATTATCCTTGCGTAGTAAAAGCCATACATATTTACCGGTCGGCATAGATCGTAGGAAATATCCCCTGTCCTGATTTTGTCCACCAGTTCTGAATCATTTGCCAACATCATTCGGAAAAAAGCCTGCTGAAGCCAGACATAGGTGGCTACATTTTCTATCGGGATAGACTGAGGCTTGCCGGCATAGAGAGCTCTGTACAGAGCCACAAGAATCAGTCCAAAGAACATCTGGCACAATATTCCGCCTATCATGGCTCCGCGGTATTGAAGCTCCATGCGAAGCCTCATTTTAAACACAGTAAAATAAGACATAATCAACCTCGTTAAATTCAAAGCCTTACAGATCAAGTTCCTTGTACATGGCTGCGATCAAATGATCAGTGTTCTCAGGCTGCAAAGTTAGCTCACTTATGGTTCCTGCTTCCTGCAAAATTCCAAGAAGCTTCGATGTAGGAAGACTTCCCTGATTGTAGCTGAGCTCCAACCCCTCCTCCACCATTTTGCATCTGACGCCTTCAGGAAGATTTAAACTCGGAGTACCTCCGTCGTACTTAACCCGCACGTTGCGGACTGTATCGTATCTTTCAAGAAGGTCTCCCAGCTTTCCGTCAAAGAGCTTCTGGCCGTGTCCCAGCACCATTACCCTGGAGCAAAGGGCTTCGATATCCTCCATGTCGTGGGTGGTCAGCATAATGGTGGTGCCATACTCATTATTTTCCCACTTCAAAAAGTCCCTGAGAGCCAGCTTACTTACTGCATCCAGACCAATTGTGGGCTCATCCAGGAAAAGAAGCTCCGGCCTGTGAAGAAGGGATCCGCAGAGTTCTGCTCTCATTCGCTGTCCGAGACTTAAGAGTCTTAGAGGTGTTCTCATAATAGGTTCCAACTGAAGGGCTCTGCTTAGTTCTTTTAACCTGGCCTCGTAGTCTCCCTGAGGAATCCTGTAGATATCCTTAAGGAGTGAGTAGCTGTCGATAATGGGAACATCCCACCACAACTGGCTTCGCTGGCCGAACACTACTCCGATATTCTTAACATGGGTCATTCTCTCATTCCAGGGCACAATGCCACCCACATTTACTTCGCCTCCATCCGGTGTGAGAATGCCGGAGAGAATCTTAACCGTTGTGGACTTTCCGGCTCCGTTGGGGCCGATGTATCCCACAAGTTCTCCTTTATCCACAGAAAAAGAGACACCTTTAAGAGCGTGCACTGTTTCCTTCTCTCTTAAAAGCTGTCCCTTTTTACGTTTCTTTTTTACAACAAAATCTTTTTTAAGATTGTTAACTTCGATATAACTCATGACTGCCCCTTTTAATCATCTCTTTTTCACGACAGTCCTTATTATATACCAAATTCCCACCAGAATGGCAGTAATTCCTGAAATAATGAACATCTTTTCAATTCGCATGTGAAGATATCCCAGGCTCACAAAGCTGATGATCAGGAGCATCAGCATCATCCAGCAAAAACCAATGCCCATAATAACCAAGAAGTACAATGCAGATTTCACGATGTCTATCACGCTTTTTCGGCTTTCGTATCCCTGCTCTTTGACCTTCTCAGCCGCCATCAAAAGATTTTTAGCAGCATCATCTTTTGTATTATCTTTGTTATTACTCATGCTTATTTCCTATCGTTTACTCCGTTTCTCTGCTGCCCCAGAGGGTAACCTGATTCTCCTGTCCAAGGCAGGTAAACACTGTTGTCTCAATGTTGCTGCCCTCGATATTCATCTTAAGGGCAACGCCTTTATAGGTCACGTTATCAGCAGTAATATCGATATAAGGTGTTCCCTCCTTGAGAGTCCAGCTTCCGCTGAAATCTCCGGTAACACTTCCATCCTCCAAAAGAGTAAGCTTCTTTACATTATTTACTTCATACTTGGCAAAGTTGATATCAAGCTCATGAAGTATAATCTCATAATCTCCTATAACCTCCGAGCGGTCAAGTCCCTTCTCATCAAGGGTCTCCCCATCTGTAAGGAAAGGAGCCGCCACAAGCCAGCCATCTTCGTTGACAAAGAGCTGATGAACCTTTACGAAGTGTCCCTCGTTGCCGCTGGTGGTTCTGGTGTGGAAAACAATGTAAGCCTTGCCGTCGTCATCCACAAAGGCTGAATTGTGTCCCTGTGCCACCTGGCCAACACTCATGCTCTTCCATCTGTAGCCCCCAAAGAGTCTCTCACCTACAGGCTGATTTATGTTGAGGGAGTATGTATCATAGTAAGGTGTATGACCAAGTTCATCCACATATGGTCCATCGGGCTTTTCAGACCTGAATACTCTGATGTTGTAGCCGCCCTTGGCTTCCAAAGCGCCATAGGAAATAAACAGGTAATAGTAATCACCAATCTTCTGCACATAGGAGCCCTCACCGGAAACATAGCAGCCTCCTGCGATGAGTTTTCCAAAATATGCATCGGAATGCTTATCAGTCTCGTAAGTAACAGAATAGTCCCTAAGGCCCGTTGTTTCGTCCAGCTCCAGCATGAAAATACCGCCGGACCAGGAGCCATAGGTCATCCAAAGATTTCCATCATCATCATAGAAAACACAGGCATCGATACAGTTAGGGAATTTGTCTCCCCACTTTTTATTACCAACACCATAAGTAATATATCTCTCCGGAAGTTCCCCCTCTCCCAGAACATCAGGAACATCGGTCTCCACAAAGGTCTTTTCATCAAAGCCGCCGTATACAACGCTTCCTGCATACTCATAAGGCCCCATGACGGAATCCGCTGTCAAAAGAACTATGTTGGACTTCCAGTCATCTCCATTGGCGCTTAAGTATATGCAATATTTGTCCATTTTTTTGTTATAGATAATGTCGGGAGCCCACAGATATCCCCACCATTCGCCGGCCCTGTCATCCTTGTTCCATGCTCTTATCTTTTCTTTTGTCTCCGCAGAAAGTTCCAGCTAATACTCATTATTAAGCTCCGTCCAGCCGAAAAGATGTT
>JAEEGF011256225.1_pt1 | contig 15350 bp, 19 predicted proteins | sample 9134171 | NCBI WGS metagenome assembly JAEEGF01 (sample SAMN16246542, study PRJNA631951) | gut metagenome | biome: gut microbiome; feature: rumen; material: AP-attached | host: Bos | place: Iran: Karaj | collected 2018-10 | reverse complement strand
CGATCTAGGGGCACGCCATGGACAGAACGATCAGCTTGTCCTTCCCCAGGGCGCTCAGCATGGACGAGGATGACGCCTACCAGGCCATGCAGAAGTTCGGCGCCTACCTGGACATCACCCCGGGCGACTTCCGCGAGCTCTACGCCTTCGCCTGCGCGCACGTGCAGGAAAAGCTCATGCGCGAAGTAAAGGCCCGCGACATCATGACGGCGCCGCCCCAGCTCCTGCGCTGCGGCATGACGCTGCGCCAGTGCATCGACTTTCTGGAGGACAGGAACATATCCGGCGCGCCTGTGACGGACGAAGACGGCGTCCTCGCCGGGATCGTCTCCGAAAAGGACATCGTCATGGCGCTGTGCAGCGTTTCCCGGGTCACGCCCATGGGCATGCTCCAGGCCCTGCTCTCGCGCCAGGCGGATCCGGCCATGCTCGAGGCGCCCGTGGAAAGCATCATGACCAGGGACGTATGCTCAGTGGATCCGGACACGCCGCTCGCCGGGATGCTCGGCCTCATGCATGAGCGGGGCATCAACCGCCTCCCCGTGCTGGACGGCGGCCATGTGGCCGGCGTCGTCACGCGCACCGACCTGCTCAAGGTCTTCGGAGCCATCCAATGAACGCCTTCCTGCAGAAGATGGCCGGCAACGGCAAGTCACCGCCGCGCGCCCGGTGGGACGAGATATTCTGGGCCTGGACCGGCAGCTGCCTGGCCATGGCCATGCTCGTCGTCCTTGACCGCTGGTCCACGGGCAGCACGGGCTTCCCGCTGATCATCGGCTCCATGGGCGCGTCCACCGTGCTGGCCTTCGGCGCCATACGCAGCCCCCTGGCACAGCCCCGCAACCTGGTGGGCGGGCATGTGGTCTCGGCCATCGTGGGCGTCACCTGCTGCCAGATCCTGCCCGATGCCCCCATGATCGCGTCCTGCCTGGCCGTGGCCACGGCCATCGCGCTCATGCACATCACCAAGACCCTGCATCCCCCCGGCGGCGCGACCGCGCTCATCGCCGTCATCGGCGGGGAAGAGATCCGCCGGCTGGGGTACATGTACGTCCTCTTCCCCTGCCTCACGGCCACGCTGCTCATGCTGGCCGTGGCGCTCGTGGTCAACAACATCCCCAGGAACCGCAGGTACCCGCAGTTCTGGTGGTGAACCGCCTCGGGTGGCAGCGTGGGGCTTGCCTGCCGCCGTTTTTTGTTCCATTGTCGGTAAAACGCCGCAGGGAGGACGGACGGTCCGGGATGTGGAGCTACATAAGACGCTATCTGCCCTTCGCCCTGGCGGCAGCACTGTTCATGGCCGCCGAAGTGCTCATGGACCTTCTGCTGCCGGGCCTCATGCGCCGCGCCGTTGACGAGGGCATCCTGGGCACGGGCGGCATGGGCCTCGTGCTCCGGCTCGGGCTCGTCATGGCCGGACTGACGCTGCTCGGCGGGCTGTGCGGCTCGCTGAACAACGTCCTCGTGCTTTTCGCCAGCCAGGGCATGGGCAACGCCATGCGCAAGGACTGCTTCCGGCGCTGCATGGCGTTCTCCTTCCCGCAGATGGACAGGCTGGGAGCGGGATCCCTGGTCACCAGGCTGACCAACGACATCACGCAGGTGCAGAACTTCATCGCCCAGTTCGTACGGGGCGGCGTGCGTACGCTGATGATGCTCGGCGGCAGCGTCGCCTTCCTTTTCCTGCTCGACCCCCGCTTCGGCCAGATCACGCTGGCGGCCATGCCGCTGCTGCTCGGCTGCGCCTTCCTTTGCGTGTCCCGGGTCATGCCGCTCTTCCCCCGGATGCAGGAGCAGCTCGACCGGCTGAACGCGATCATGCAGGAAGACGCCTCCGGGCTGCGCATGATCAAGGCCTGCGTGCGCGAATCCTACGAGGAGCTGCGTTTCGGCCGCGCCAGCAAAGAGCTCGCCGCGACCACGGTGAGGGTGCTCCTGCTCTTCGCCTTCCTCAACCCCGTGATGAACCTGCTCCTGAGCATGGTCATCGTGGTCATCATCTACGCCGGATCGCTGCAGGCGGGTACCGGTCAGGCCTCGCCGGGGACGGTGATGGCGGGCATCACCTACGCGGCCCGCCTGCTCAACGCCGTGCTCATGGTCGTGATGCTTTTCCAGGGCATCACCCGGGGCTACGTCTCCTGGAAGCGTGTGCGTGAGCTGCTGCTCACCGCGCCCGGACTGGAAGAGGGCTCCTTCAGCGGGGAGGGCGCCGCATGCGGGCTCGTGGAGTTCAGGAACGTCTCCTTCACCTTTCCCGGCGCCGCCCAGCCCGCCCTGCAGGGCATCACCCTTGCCGTGCGCCCCGGGGAGACCGTGGCCGTCATGGGCCCGACGGGCAGCGGCAAGACGGCGCTGCTCAGCCTGATCCCGCGCTTCTACGACGCGACCGGGGGCAGCGTGCTGGTGGACGGCGTGGACGTGAGGCAGTACGCGCTTGCCGCGCTGCGGGGCAGGATCGCCTGCGCCCTGCAGAAAAGCGAGCTCTTCAGCGGGACCCTGCGGGAGAACATCGCCTGGGCCTGCCCCGGAGCCTCTGAGGAGGCCATCGCCCGGGCCGCCGGGACCGCCTGCCTCTCCGGCCTGGTGGAGCAGGGACTGGGACTGGACACGCCCGTCGCCGAGCGGGGCATGGGGCTTTCCGGAGGGCAGCGCCAGCGGGTCGCCCTTGCCCGCGCCCTGCTGAAGGGCGGCAGGATCCTGCTCATGGATGACGCCGCCAGCGCCCTCGACGTGGAAACGGAAGCCCGCCTCTGGAAGAACCTCGCCAGGGACTGCCCCGGAGTCACGAAGATCATCGTATGCCAGCGCGTGTCCACGGCACGGGCTGCGGACCGCGTCGTCGTCCTGGAGCAGGGGCGCGTGGCCGGCTGCGGCAGGCACGAGGATCTGCTGCGGAGCTGCCCGGCCTACCGGGAGATCTGCGCTTCGCAGGAGGGAGGCGGCGATGGCGCAGAATGAACGCGGCGCCAGGCCGTTCCTCCGCCCTGGCGGACCGGGAGCGCGTTTTGCGGAGGCAGAGCGGGCAGCCGACGCGCGCGGGACCCTGCGGCGCCTTTTCGGGTATTTCGCCGGGGAAAAGCCTGCCGTGGCAGGGGTCTTCATCTCCGTCGCCCTGGCCACCCTGTTCGGCGTCCTCGCCCCCCTGCTGCAGAGCCGTGCCATAGATATCCTGGCCGGGACGGAGCAGGGCAGGATCGGCTCCGTGCTCCTGCTCATGACGGCGGTCTACCTGCTCTACTGCGGCGCCAAGCTGCTGCAGGGACGGCTCAGCGCCGGGCTCAGCCAGAGGCTCGTGCTCAGGCTGCGCGCCCAGATCTTCGGCAAGCTGGTGCGCCTGCCGGTGCCGTATATGGACAGCCATTCCCATGGCGACGTCATGAGCCGCATGACCAACGACGTCGAGAGCCTCTCCTCTGCGGCCAGCATGTCGCTGCCGTCCGTCTTTTCGGGCGTGCTGATGATCGCCGGCGCCTCCGCCGCCATGTTCTGGTCCTGCTGGCAGCTGGCGCTGGTGAGCTTCGCCTCCATGCTCCTGACCGCCGTCGCGACGCGCCTGCTGTCCGGCCCGGTGCGCAGGTGTTCACGGACGCGGCAGGCGCTGCTCGGGGAGCTCAACGGCAGGGTCGAAGAATTTGTCTCGGGCTACCGCACGGTCACCGCCTGCGGGCGCGGAGAACGCTCAGCAGAGGAGTTCTGCGCCGTTTCGGACAGGCTGCTGCGCGCAGGCATACAGGCGGATGCGCTCAGCGGCATCTTCGGCCCCCTGGCGAACGCCGTCAGCAACCTGACCTTCATCATCGTCACGGTCTGCGGCGGGTATTTCGCCGTGGAGGGCATCATTTCCGTAGGGGTCATCTCGGCCTTCCTCGTCTATGCCCGCCTGCTGGGCCGCCCGGTCAACGAGCTTGCCATGGTGGCCGGGCAGCTGATGAGCGCCGTCGCAGCGGCAGAGCGCGTTTTCGCCATGCTGGACGAAGCGGAGGAGGACATGGGCGGCGAAGACTTCCGACCAGGAGGGGGGGCAGGCATCACCTTTGAAGGGGTGAGCTTCGGCTATGTCCCGGGCAGGGACGTGCTGAAGGATGTCTCGTTCAGCATCCCTGCAGGGCAGAAAGCAGCCCTGGTCGGGAGCTCGGGCAGCGGCAAGACCACCGTGGCCAACCTGCTGATGCGCTTCTATGAGCCGGGCAGGGGGCGCATCCTCGTGGGCGGGCAGGACATCGCCAAGGTCTCGCGCTCCAGCCTGCGCCGCTCCATGGACATCGTCCTGCAGGATGTGAGCCTGCTTTCAGACACGGTGCGGGTCAACCTGGGCTATGCCCGCGAAGGCGCTTCGGACGGGGAACTGTGGCTGGCCGCCGAGCGGGGCCGCTGCAGCGCACTGATACGCATGCTGCCCCAGGGCATGGACACCGTGCTCGAAGCTTCCGGAGCCAGCCTGAGCCAGGGGGAGCGGCAGCTGCTGTCCATCGCCAGGTCCTTCGCCGCCGACCCGGACGTGCTCATCCTCGACGAGGCCACGGCCAGCGTGGACACGCGCACGGAAAAGGAGATCCAGGCAGCCATGCGGGAGGTGATGCTGGGGCGCACGGCCATCATCATCGCGCACCGCCTTTCGACCATACGGGACGCAGACATCATCCTGGTGATGGACGGCGGCCGGATCGTGGAGAAAGGGCGCCACGGGGAGCTCATGGCCCGCCGCGGCCGCTACTGGGAACTGTGCCGGCTCCAGCTCGCCGGCAGGGAGACCTGACCCTGCCGCGCACGCGCCTGGGCCGGCCAGGGCACTGGCCGCGGACAGGGGAGCGCAAGGGCATGCAGCTGCCGGATCTCATGCGGGCATCCGTTGCCGCCAGGCCCGGCTATGGACATTTTTCCTGCGATGGGCGATGATGAAGCTCAACAAGGAGGTCTCCATGGCGTGCTTTTACCTTTCGTTTTCCCGCGGGCTTGAAAACCGCATCTACGATGTCTTCGGCGTTTTCAGCGAACCCAGGGGCGGGTGTTTCTATCCTGATGCCTACTCCCTGCTGTTCACCGCGGCCGACATGGATGAAGCCAGGGGCAAGGTGATGGGGGCGCTGCCTTCACCCTTGGGCAAGTACGACCGTTTCCTGCTGCTGCAGGTGGAACCAGGCCGCTGCTATGGCGGGTGTTCCGGACTGGAATGCCGGCAGTGGCTTGAAAAACATGGCATTTGATGCCCTTTGCCCATGCACTGGAAACACAGGAAGCACAGGAAGGAGATCCTTTTTCTCCTGGCGCTGGCCATCGTCGTGGCGGCCGTCGCGCTGGGAGCCGCCCACAGCGTGCCTTGGGCCGCACTGATCGCGTTTGCGGCCATCGGGCTGCTCTGCCTGTGGCTGATCGGCAGGCTGCAGTAGGGCACGCTGCAGGGTCGCTGCCGCGGGATTGCCAACCGCGGGGCGGCGGCGTATGCTTGCGCCTAGAGCAAATCGGACGAGATCTGAGGAGTCATGCCATGAAGAGACTGCTTGCCGCGGCGTTCGCCGCAGCGTTCATCCTGCTTTCCGGATGTGCCGGATCCTATCACCGCGGCATGGACGCGGGAGGGGCGTTCGTCTCCACCGTTTCCCCCGAGGTGCGCGTCATCCCTGCCGCAGGCTTTGAGCCCGTCCTGTCGGGGCGGACCTCCTGCATGGCCAGGGAACAGGACGTGTTCATGGCTGTCGTCCCCGTGCATGTATGGTACGGGGTGAGCGCGCGGGAAGGCGCCCAGCTCGCCGTGCTGCTTGGCGAATGCGACCAAGGCTGGAACTGGAGCGTCAGCGCGCACGGGGCGGAACACGAGAATTACCTCGTCCTGCGCGAGATGCACGGCGTGGCCGCCAGGGATGCCGACGTCACGTTTTTTGTCCGCCCCGCCGCTGCCGATCCCTTCCTCAGGGTGCATGGGACGGATGGCTGGGAGCAGGGCGTCCTGGTCGCCCAGTACGTGTGGATCAATTCCAACAGCAAAGCCAAGCTCATCGTGGAATACCGCGAGCCCGCGCCGGCTTCCGCAGAAGAACTGCTCAGCATGCCCGATGTGGTCTCCGCGTTTCACGATCGCGCCGCAGGGGCATTTTCCATGGCCCAGGCCGGGGAAGCTCCGGTCCCAGGACAGGCCGCGGGCGCCGTTCCCCCCGACTCCCTCCTTTCGCCGGTGCTGGGCGCCTTGGAGCCCCTTTCCACGTTTTCGGTCTTCTGATGCCGCGGCCTTTTGCGACGGGAGCTTGACGCAGGCTTGACAACCTGCGGTCTTGCGGCTATGTATTCCATCCCGCCTTGTTCGCCGCATTGTCCTGTCCGGCTGTGGAGCCGGACGGCGGCGGACCATAGACCATAAGGAGTTTTATTATGCGCAAAATGGAAACACTGCTGCTCCTTTCTCCGGAGCTGTCGGTGGAACAGCGCGAGACCATCCTGTCCACCGTGGACGGCGTCGTCGCCCGTGAGGGCGGCAAGATGCTTGCCGTGGACCAGTGGGGCATGCGCGACCTGGCCTATCCTGTCCGCAAGCAGATGCGCGGATACTACGTCCGTCTCGAATACGCGGCGCCTTCCCAGCTCGTTGCCGAGCTTGAACGCGTGCTGCGCATCACCGACGGCGTCTTCAAGTTCCTGACCATCAGGCTGGCTGACGCCGCCGCAGAGACCGAGGAGGTTGCATAATGGCCTTTCGCAAGAAGTTTGCCCCCCGCCGCAAGGTCTGCCGCTTTTGCGCCGATTCCGAGATCAAGCTGGACTACAAGAACCCCGAGCTGCTGCGCGATTTCATCACGGAGCGCGGCAAGATCGTCGCCCGCCGCATCACCGGCACCTGCGCCAAGCACCAGCGCGCACTGACCACCGAGATCAAGCGCGCCCGCCAGATGGCCCTGCTCTTCTACACGTCCGCCCACAGCACCGATGTGCTGAAGAAATCCAACATCTGAGGCATAAGGAGAATACCATGAAAGTCATCCTTCGTGCCGATGTGGAAAAACTCGGCCACCTTGGCGACATCGTCAATGTCAAGAACGGCTATGGCCGCAACTTCCTGCTCCCGCAGAAGCTGGCAAGCATTGCCACTCCCGCCAACATCAAGGTCTTTGAGCTGGAGCGCAAGAAGCTGCAGGCCCGCATGGATGCCCTGCGTGCTTCCGCTTCGGAGCTCGCTGCCAAGCTCGAGGGCGTGGTCGTGACCATCCCCATGCGCGTCGGCGAGAACGACAAGCTGTACGGTTCCGTGACCCCCGCCATGATCGGCGACGCCCTGGCCGCCATGGGCATCGAAGTGGACCGCCACCGCCTGCTGCTGGACGGGTCCATCCGCACCCTTGGCGAACATGCCGTCCGTGCCCGCCTGCATCCCGACATCGTGCCTTCCTTCACGGTCAATATCGTGTCGGAAGACAAGCGCGGCCAGGCTGAGCCGGAAGCCGTGGAAGCCGAAGCGCCCGCTGCTGAGGCCGAGGCTCCGGCCGAGAACGCGTAGTCCGTAAGCCCATGTCACAGCAGGATACCTCTGCGATCCCATCCGCCGCCCCCTCGCAGGGCGGCGGATCGCGTTCTTTCCAGCGGCGCCAGCAGCAGCCGGCTGCGGACCGTGCCCAGGAGCTCCTGCAGCGCCGCGTGCCTCCGCACAGCGAAGAGGCGGAGCAGGCGGTCCTCAGCGGCGTCTTCCTGCGCCAGGATCTTTTGCACGAGATCATCGACGAGCTGGCCCCGTCGGATTTCTACGTTCCGGCGCACAGGCTCATCTTCGGCGCGTTCGTTTCGCTTTTCCAGCAGAACGGGGCCGTGGACATCGTGACGGTCTTTGACTGGCTGAAGGACCACGGGCAGCTGGAGGAAGCCGGCGGGGGCGCATACCTGGCCGAACTCAGCAAGGCCGTGGTCAGCGGCGCCAACGCCGTCCACTGGGCGAAGATCGTGCGCGACAAGTCGACGCAGCGCGCCCTCATCGACGCCTCTGCCGACATCATCAGCAACTGCTACGACGCCTCCAAGGACGTGCCCGAGCTCATCGACGAGTCCGAGCGCGCCATATTCGCCATATCCGAGCGCGCCAACAGCAGGACGTTTTCCAGCAGCGGTGAACTGGTGAGCTCTGTTTTCGACGAGCTGACCGTGCGCTACTCCAAGAAGTCCGCGACCACCGGCGTGACCACCGGCTACCGCGGGCTGGACAAGATGACCAACGGGCTCCAGCCTTCCGACCTCATCATCATCGCCGCCCGCCCCTCGATGGGCAAGACGGCCTTTGCCCTGAACGTGGCCCTGCGCGCCGCCATGGCCGCGGGTTCGACCGTGGCCGTGTTCTCCCTGGAGATGAGCAAGGAATCCCTCATCGAGCGCATGCTCAGCCTCTGGGGCAAGGTGGAGCTTTCGCGCCTGCGCAACGGATTCCTCGAAGACAAGGACTGGTCCCGGCTTTCCGTGGCTGCAGACGCCCTTTCCCGCGCCAAGATATACATCGATGATACGGCCGGGCTTTCCCCGCTCACCCTGCGCGCCCGCTGCCGCCGCCTCAAGGCAGAACACGGGCTCGACCTCGTCATGGTGGATTATCTGCAGCTCATGCACTCTGCGCGCAATGATTCACGCGAACTGGAGATATCGGACATCTCGCGCAATCTCAAGGCCCTTGCCAAAGAGCTGAAGATCCCCGTTGTCGCCTTGTCGCAGCTCAACCGCAAGGTCGAGGAGCGCACCGACAAGCGCCCTGTGCTTTCAGACCTTCGCGAATCCGGCGCCATCGAACAGGATGCGGACGTGATCATGTTCATCCACCGGGAAGACGCCTACAACAAAAAGAACGAGCGCCCCAAGACGGGCATCGCCGAGATCATCATAGGCAAGCACAGGAACGGTCCCACGGGCACGGTAGAGCTTTCCTTCAGGCCGGAGTACACTTCCTTCGAAGACCTGGACACCATGCATTACGACGCCTCCCAGGCGGAGGCGGCGCCCGCCAGGTAGGGCGGATGCCCGGTCAAAAAAGGAAATTCTTTTCCTTGACTGCCAAAAGGCGGCGTGTTAATATCCCCCGTTCTAGAGCCAATAAGGAGAATCATTGTTATGAAAAGGACATATCAGCCCCACAAGATCAGCAAAAAACGCACGCACGGCTTCCGCGCCCGCATGAGCACTCCTACGGGCCGCGCCGTCATCAACCGCCGCCGCGCCAAGGGCCGCAAGCAGCTTTCTGCCTGACGCGCCAGGCTTTGCTGGGTGCCCGTGGCGGGGCTCCCGGAGCACATTACAAATGTCATGGGCGCGACGTTGTACGCCACGCCCGCATTTGCGTTTAACTTTCGGGAAAGCAGAAATCTTTCATGCCGCTGACATGGTCGAGAAAGCGGCGCATCACGCGCCGGGCGGAATATGCCGCCTGCTACAGCAGGGGGACGCGCCGCCAGACAAGGCATTTCGTTGTTTTTGCCCTGCCTTCTCCTGCGGGGGAGGAGGGCAGGCTGGGACTTGCCGTCACCAGGAAAAGCGGCTGCGCCGTGGAAAGGAACCGCATCAAGCGCGTCCTGCGTTCATTTTTCCGCCTGCACCAGCAGGCGATGCCCAGAATGGATATCGTCGTCACGCCCAAGAAATTCCTCCGGGCCGGCAAAGTCTGCCTTGCCCTGGCGGAGGCCGACCTGCTCCCCCTGCTGGGATCGCTTGCCGCTGAAGCGGAGGGGGGCGCGGCATGAAGACCTCGCAAAAGCTGCTCATCGCGCCCATCCGTTTTTACCAGCGCTTCCTTTCGCCCCTGCACGCGCCCTGCTGCCGCTTTTACCCTTCCTGTTCGGCCTATGCCATAGAGGCTATCCAGACGCACGGACCGGCCAGGGGCCTCTGGCTTGCGGGCCGCCGCATCCTGCGCTGCCATCCCGGCGACCCGGGCGGCTTCGATCCCGTGCCCCCGTCCAACAGCAACGACAACAACCCTGCGCCAGGCGCAGGTCCCCAGGAACACCATGGATAACCGCCGCCTCATCCTCGCCATCGTCATCAGCGCCGTCATCCTTTTTGGATGGAACGCTTTTTCCGATTACATGGGCTGGACGCCTGAACCCGCTCCGGTGGCCGAAAACGCACAGACAGGCGAAGCTCCCGCTCCCGCAGCGCCCCAGGCGCCCGCTGCCCCGGCCATGCCCGTGGCCCGGTTCACGCCCTCTGAAGGGCGGCTGGTCAACGTGGAAACGCCCCTCTACAAGGCCGTATTCCATACGGGCGGGGGCATACTCCAGTCCTTTGAGCTGAAAAACTACGATGCCGGCATCGTGCCGGGATCGCCCAGGTTCAACATGATCTCCCAGGCTGCGGCGACCGTGGCCCCCATGGGGCTGCTGGTCAACGGCCACCCCACATGGAACATGGGGCAGTGGAGCTTTGAGGGCTCGGACGTGCATCTGGATTCCGGCGATGCTTCGCTGACCTTCCGCGGGCAGATGGACGGGCTCGACATCACGCGCGTCATCACCTTCCACGCGGACACCTACCTGATGGACGAGACCGTCAGCCTGCTCTCTGCGGCGGGTGAACCTTCCGCCCGCGTGAGCTACAGCCTGGGCACCACCGATCTGAGCAGCGAGAGCACCTACGACAACATGAGCATGGCCTGGGAGATCAAGGGCTCGCTCAAGCGTGAGATCGACGTCAAGGACCTGACTGCAGAGGGCGTCATGTCCAGCGGCAGCATCCAGTGGGCGGGAACGATGAGCAACTACTTCCTGGCCGCGGTGCTGCCCGACCAGAGCCGCGAATGCGTCTTCAAGGGGCGCATCACCGACGGCGGCGTCTGGCGTTCCGCCGTGGAACTGCAGGGCGTGCAGGTGGCTCCCGGCCAAGCTGCGCAGCTCAGCAATTCCTGGTGGATAGGTCCCAAGAGCCGCGACCTGCTCGCCAAGGCCCCCAACGACCTGAGCTCCTCCGTCGACATGGGCATATTCAGCTTCCTTGCCATCCCGCTGCTCATGCTGCTCACCTGGTTCCAGTCCTTCCTGGGGAACTGGGGGCTGGCCATCATCCTGCTCACCATCCTCATCAAGATCGCCTTCTGGCCGCTTTCGCGCAAGAGCTTCAAATCCATGGAGCAGATGAAGAAGCTCCAGCCCATGATGAAGCAGATCCAGGAGAAGTATAAGGATGACAAGCAGGCGCAAAGCAGGGAGATGATGCAGCTGTACAAGACCTACGGCGTCAATCCCATGGGGGGATGCCTTCCCATCCTCATCCAGCTGCCGGTGTTCGTGGCCCTGTACCAGGCGCTGCTCAACTGCATCGAATTGCGGCATGCATCCTTCATCACCTACCTGCCCGGCACCGACCTGCTCTGGCTGGCAGACCTTTCCGTGAAGGATCCCTTCTACATCACTCCCCTGGTCATGGGCGCCACCATGTTCCTGCAGCAGTGGCTCAGCCCTGCCATGGGCGATCCGCAGCAGCGCAAGATCATGATGCTCATGCCTGTCATCTTCACGGTCATGTTCATCAACTTCCCCTCGGGGCTGGTGCTCTACTGGCTCTGCAACAACATCCTTTCCATCATGCAGCAGTCCTGGACCCTGCATAAAACAAAGTAGCAGCGAGCATATATGGACGCATCCAAGGAATTCCTCGGCAAAACGCTCGACGCCGCCATCGCGGAGGCATGCGCCTATTACGGCGTGCAGCGTGAAAAGCTTGAGGTCGATATCATAGAGGACGCCAAAACGGGGATCTTCGGCATCGTTGGCGCCCGCAAGGCAAAGATCAGGGCCCATGTGGTCAAGCTCCCCGCTTTCCTCAAGAACATGGATCCGGCCCAGGGCGCAGGAGACGGCGGATCTCCGGCCCAGGAAGAGCCAAAGCCCAGGCAGCGGGGGAAGAAGGCCGAGAAGGCCCCGAAAAAGCAGGCGGATGCTCCTTCTGCCGCCACGCTCCAGAAGGAAGAGGATCCCTGCGTGGAGCAGGCTGTCCAGGAAGCTGGAGCGCCTGCCGCTGCCGTGATGCCGCAGCCGGGACCGGAGGCAAAAGAATCCGCTGGCGGGCAGCCGGGACCAGAGGCTGGAGAAGCCGCTGACGGGATCCGGCAGCCGGAGGCCGAGGCAGGCCTTGCCGCTGTTGAGGAAGAGGCCGCCGGGGAACAGATGCAGGAAGCCGAAAGGCCCCGGAAGGAGGCCCGGCGGGGTCGCCGCTCCCCCAGGCCTGCCGAAGGGGAATCCGTGCCGGCGCCGGCACGGGACGATGACCCGGAAGCGCCGGAAAGCGCCCTTCCCAGCCTGCCCCTCAAAGAACTTGACCAGGAAAAGCTGGCCGGGGAGGTCAGGACCGTCCTCGGCATGCTCGCAGCCCCTGTCCTGGGGATAGAGAGGGAAGAGCTGGACCTGTCCATGGAAGTGAACGAAGAGCGCGTGCTCGTTTCCCTGCGGGGCGACGACACCGGACTGCTCATAGGGCGCGACGGGCAGAATCTTGCTGCCATCCAGTACCTTGCCTCGCGCATCGTTTCCAGGAACATGAATGCGCAGGTCCGCCTGAACGTGGACGCCGGCGACTATCATATGCGCCAGGATTCCCGCCTTCATGAGCTCGCCCTCACGCTTGCCGAGCGCGTGAAGCAGACAGGCAAGCCCCAGACGACGCGCCCGCTGAGCGCCTACCAGCGCAGGGTCATCCATCTTGCCCTGCAGGATGACCCTGACGTGCTGACGCGCAGCTCCGGCGAAGGGGTGCTCAAGCACGTCGTCATACTCCGCCGCAAGGATTAACCCGTCCCGCGCGCCCGTGCGCGCAACGCAGGAGGACGCATGAAAAAGGCTTCCATTTCCCTGGCGCCGGAAGGTGCGCCGCTGATCGGCTTCCTCACCGTCGTTTCCCTGTGCTGCGCCATGCTCCAGTGCTGGCCGGCCACGGCCGTCGCCCTTGCGGCACTGTTTTTCACCCTGCATTTCTTCCGCGATCCGGAACGCGTCATCCCGCAGGATGAAGGCATCGCCGTCAGCCCGGCGGACGGACGGGTCATACGCATAACGGAGCGTGAGGATCCCATGACGGGCGAACGCCGCCAGTGCATCTCGATCTTCATGAACGTGTTCAATGTCCATGTGAACCGGGCCCCTGTGGAGGGGACGGTGGCGGCTGTCAACTACATCCCCGGCAAATATTTCAACGCTTCTCTGGACAAGGCCTCGACCGACAACGAGCGCTGCCTCTGGCTGCTCGAAGAAAAGGGCGGGGCACGCTGGACCTTCGTGCAGATCGCAGGGCTCGTGGCGCGGCGCATCGTGCCCCATGCCGAAAAGGGCGATGAGCTCCTCCGCGGGCAGCGCTTCGGCATGATACGCTTCGGATCCTGCGTAGAGGTTTACATCCCCGGCGGTTATGAGCCTGCCGTGCGCATAGGCAGCACGACGCTTGCCGGCCAGACAGTCATCGCGCGCGCGTCGCGCCAATAGCAGAAAGGCTACCCAGAGGGGGTCGATCATGGACGAACAGCGCAAGCATTTCCGGCGCGGCATCTATATCCTGCCGAACCTGTTCACCACGGCCAGCCTGTTTGCAGGCTTTTTCAGCATCATCCTCGCCTTTTCCGGACGCTTTGACGAAGCGGCATGGGCCATCCTCGTCAGTGCGGCCATGGACGGGCTGGACGGCAAGGTCGCCCGGCTGACCGGGACGGCGAGCCAGTTCGGCATCGAGTATGATTCCCTGGCGGACGACGTGGCCTTTGGCGTGGCCCCCGGCATGCTGGCCTACGCCTGGCAGCTCAACCAGTTCGGCAAATTCGGCCTTGCCGCGGCGTTTTTGTTCTGCGGCTGTGCCGCACTGCGCCTCGCACGTTTCAACGTGGGCGTGAGCACGACGTCCAAACGCTTTTTCGTCGGCCTGCCCAGCCCGGCATCCGCCTGCCTCATGGCCACCTTCGTGCTGTTCATGCCCTACTATCCTACCTTCATGGAGCCGATCCTGCCCGGCGTCGCCCTGGTCGTCGCCGTGGTCTCGCCGCTGCTCATGGTCAGCCGCGTGCGGTATTTCTCCTTCAAGGATTTCGGCTTTGCCAAGGCGCATCCCTTCCAGACCATGGTGGCCGTGCTGATCGTGCTGAGCATGGTCTTCTCGCTGCCCCGCCTGTTCTGCTTCCTCCTCCTGCTGTCCTATGCCGTTTCCGGGCCGCTGTACACCTACATACTGCGCCGGCACGGGCGCCGGCTCGATCCGGAAGGCGATGACGCGCGGAAGCAGCAGCCCGGGAAGCAGGGAGCCCAGGAAGCGCAGAAATAGCCATGGATGATGCGTGCGCCGCCGGCCTGCGCATCCGCCCTGCGCGGCAGGAAGACGTTGCCGCCATGCTGCGCATCTATGCGCATTATGTCCGGGAGACGGCAGTCACCTTTGAATATGACGTGCCGGGACAGGAAGAGTTCGCGGGAAGGGTGGCCCGCGTGCAGCAGGCCTTCCCCTGGCTGGTCGCCGAGACAGGTGGCGCCGTCACGGGCTATGCCTATGCCGCGCCTTTCCATCCGCGCGCGGCCTATGCCTGGTGCGCCGAGCTCGCCATCTACATGGCCCGCGACGCCCGCGGCATCGGCCTCGGCGCTGCGCTCTACAGCGCGCTCGGGCGCGTCCTGCGGCTCCAGAACATGCTGCTTGCCTATGCCTGCGTGGCCTGGAACGGGCAGGAGGATGACCGCCTGACCCATGCCAGCCGCCGCTTCCACGAGCGCCAGGGCTTCCGCGTCACGGGATATTTCCCGGGATGCGGCTACAAGTTCGGGCGCTGGTACGGCATGCTGTGGATGGAAAAGCGCCTTGCCCCGCCAGCCAGCCCTCCTGCGGCGGTCATCCCCTTTGCGCAGCTCGATGCGCAGGATCTGCAGCAAGCCCTGCGCTGTCCTCCGCCGGCCATGGCGTGATGTCCTGCCCCTGGGCGCGCCCGCGCCTTTCCGGCTTTCAGGGACCTGCCTCATTCATCGTGCCTCAGAGCATTCATCGAGCAGGTAGAGGATGCTGCGGTATCCGATCCTGCCGTGCCTTGTCAGCCCGATCTCGCAGGTGCGCGACGTGCTGAACCCTGCCTCGCAGCCTTGCACCTGGACGGCAAGGCCTTCCAGGGCGGCGGCGTTGAGTTCGGGATGGGTGAAGCCCTTGTCCCCGGCAAAGCCGCAGCAGAAGATGCCCGTGGGCAGCACTACTTCGCGTGCGCAGAGCCCGGCTGCCCTGGCCAGATCGTCAGCCAGCCCCATCGCCCGCGTGGAACAGGTGACATGGACGGCGATGCGGTCGTATTTCCGGCTGAAGGAAAGCCTGCCTGCCAGAAAGCGCAGGGCGAACTCTGCGGGCTCGAACATCTGCAGTGCTTTATCCAGCGTCTTGCGCAT
>JAEEGF010466998.1_pt1 | contig 15351 bp, 8 predicted proteins | sample 9134171 | NCBI WGS metagenome assembly JAEEGF01 (sample SAMN16246542, study PRJNA631951) | gut metagenome | biome: gut microbiome; feature: rumen; material: AP-attached | host: Bos | place: Iran: Karaj | collected 2018-10 | reverse complement strand
TCGCCATTGTGGGTAGCCACAGGCTGATTAGGCAGTTCGCCCCAACTGTCGTCGGCAAACCAGTAGCCGAATTCGCTGGCCACGCTGCCGTCGTCAACACCCTTCCAGAGGTTATCGGCATCGTCGTATTTGAGGCTGACGGCCTCCTCGAAGTAGATCTTGCTGATCTTGACGTGAGTGCCTGCGGGAGAGCCTCCGAAGTCGAAGAACAGGCGGATGGCTGTTGCGTCGACACCATCCTTCAGGGTTGCGCCTTCCAGCTTGAAGATGAACGGCTCGTCGCCCTTCACATCGTGACGGCCTTCGCAGAAGAAGTTGCTGTCGCCAGAGTCGGTGAGCTTAACAGTCACACCTGGGCAATCATTATCGGTCTCCATAACGAAGTAGAAGTTGTAAGTCTTGGCTGCACTTGCCGTGAGCTTGGTGTCGATGTGGAACTGACCCTGCCACTGGCTGCCACCCATTCCCTCGGGAAGCGTGAGCTCGTAGGCATCGCCATCATGAGAGGCTACAGGCTGATTAGGAAGTTCACCCCAACCGTCGTCGGCAAACCAATAGCCGAAATCGGCAAAGAGAGTGCCGTCGTCAACGGCCTTCCAGAGGTTAGAGCCAGCCTCGTAGTTCCAGTCCATAGTTGGCTTGTCGTCACCACCACCTTCGCCTTCTCCAGAAACGATGGTACCATCATTATTGGCATGATCTTTCAGTACGATGTTGCTGACGCTGATGTTGGTAGCACCTGTAGCGTGACCGAAGTCGAAGACAATCTTCACGGGTGAGAGGTCCTTACCCTCAACATCACTCTTCCAGAACACATATTCCTTACCGGCCTTGAGGCTGATGTTGTCAACATCGATGATAGCCTCGTTGTCGGCTTCGTTGGTAACCTTCACGGTGACACCATCGATATCAGCATCAGCCACGAAGATACAAGAGAAGTCATAGTGGTTGGCTGCCGAGGTTTCTACACCGGTAGTATGCAGGTGCATCTGAGCCTGCCAGCGGTCGAAGGCTGCATCGGGAACAGTCACGGAATAGTCATTGCCCTTGTCGGTATAGGTAGCCTGCATCTCTGCGGTACGGTCGGGTGACCAGTTGGGAGCAAAGTAGAAGGTGGCATCGGGAGTGACACCCTTCCAGAGGTTGAAGTCGCTGTTGGCATCGAAGCCCTGCTCCTCTACCAGACGCTCGTCGGCAGCACTGGTCAGGATGAAGCGCCAAGCGATACTGCGGTCGGGGGCATCATAGACCAGCACCATCTTGGTGGCAGTCAGCGTCTCGATACGGAACTTAGGATTCTCGTACTGAGCATCGCTCGAGATATAGGGGAATGCGGTGTTGGCAGCCAGCTGGATGTAGGTCTGCTTGCTCACATTACCTTCGGCATCCTGCCATTCGTAGACCTCGAAGCTCCAGGTAGTAGTCTGGTCGCCGATGACTGCGTCGAAATCGGCAGGCTCAGAACCCCACTTCGTAGTACCAGTGTTTACATAGGTCTTGCCGTCGGCACCGGCACTGTAGCTATAGGTACCACCCTTGCGTGTGTCGGCCGTAAAGGTAATACGGTCATCGTAGACACCAAAGTCCTTCTTGTCGTTAGGCTGAGCCGACCACCATTCTGTACCGGCAGTTCCGGCAGGACCGCAACCCATGTGGGCCACTTCCTTGTTGGCGATACGCCACTCCTTACCAGTGATGCGGCGGAAGTCAGCACTGTAGTCAACTTTCGTCTCGTTGAAGGTGAAGGTCTTCGACACCGTACCCTGGCTGAAGCCGTTGCGGTTGCCGAGTTTCAGTTCTATGGTATAGTCTCCTGCCTCGGGGTTCTGATAACCCACTTCCTGCAGGGTGGAATATTGTGTGCCATTCATGATCCAGATGGGATAGGTACCCGGTGCTGGAGTATAAGTGGCAATCATCTGGTTGGTCTCCTGATCGACGGTCATCTGGAAGTCGGTACCACTGACCGTGGGGACTCCGTTGGGGTCTGCGCCTGAGAAGTCTTCGGGCGAGCAGGCTGTCATGGCCAGTCCTGCAAACAGAGCTCCTATTGAATATTTAAACAGATTCTTCATAATCTTTCGTTATTTCAATTTTCGTTATTTCAATTTTCAATCTTAATAGTTGTTCTGAACCAGTGTGGGGTCGGCGTCGAGTTCGCTCTGAGACAGAGGAATATGCTTCTTGCTCGGTGTCCAGCTGTTGGTGCGATAGCCGTAGCTGTCGGGCACGAGTTTTACGGAAGCCTTCTCGGTGACCACCCCGCTGATGCCTTCAGCACGTACGAGGTCGAAGTAGCGTTTACCCTCGCCGCAGAACTCCAGATGGCGCTCGTTGAGGATATCGTCGATGGTGACGCTGGCAAGTGGTTCCAGACCAGCACGGGCGCGAACCTCATTCACATAGCCAGCAGCCTCTGCGGCATTGCCTCCTGTCTCAAGCAGCAGTTCGGCTGCATTGAGCAGTGTCTCGGCGTAGCGATAGATGCGCTTGTTGTTGTTATAGTTCAGGTTCTTCGAAGTAGGACAATCCTGATTGTTGGCGCTCTGCGGACGATATTTACCGTGCCAGATGTGGGTGTCCTGATAACGCTCTGTGTAGGTGTAGCCACGTACATCCCAGCAGGTGACGTCACGACGTTTGTCGTTCTCTGCATACATGTTGTATGTCTCGACTCGCATGGGCAGGAATCCCCAGCCGTCGTTACCACTGTCCCAGCCCTCACCACCGGGCCAGCCGTTGGGCGAGCAGAGGGTCGGGAAGACAGTACCACCAGCATGCATGGAGGTGCCCCAGTCGCGCTGGGCATTGTCATCATCGTAGGTTATCTCGAAGATGCTCTCAGCACACATCTCACCACTCTCGGCGAACAGGTCCTTGAAATCGGGGTTCAGTGAGTAGTTGGAGTCGCCGATAATCTGCTTCATGTAGGTCAGAGCCTGTGGCAGACGGGCAGTATCGTTCTGGTACATCACCATCTCGGCATAGAGCATGTAAGCCATCGCCTGTGACACGCGGCCAGCATCTGAGGCACCCCAGCGCATCGGGAGCACGCCGGAAGCGATGATCTCCTCCAGTTCGGGCAGCAGATTGTTATAGATCTCGTCGGCCGTGATCTGCGGAGCCGTGTAGGGTGAAGAGAGGTTCACCAGATAGAAGGGCACATTGCCATAGTAATGCCAGAGGATGCTGTAGTAATAGACGCGGAGCAGGCGGGCCTGCATCTCGAAACTGCGGCGATTGGTATCTGTGCCACCACCCCATGAGCAGTATTGGATCACGTCGTTGCAGCGCTTGATGCCACTGTAGAAGTCGCCCCAGAGCGTGCCAAGGGTATTATTGCCGTCGCCTTCGAAATTGAAGAGCCTGTGCCAGTGCTGGTTGTCGGAGATGCTGGAACCACCCACCCAGAAGTCATCACCCATGATCTCTGCATCGCAGGTCAAGTCGTTATAGGCTGTTCCGTCCCAGTCGGGCCAGTGCAAAGGCGCATAGGCAGAGGTGAGCGACTCGCTAAGGTGCTCGTCATCAGTATAATATTCGTTGAGGGGTTCACCCGTAGGATTCGTTACCTCGAGGAAATCCTCACTGCAGGAGGCGAGAAGAGCCCCTCCGACTCCCCCAATGGGGAGAGCGGTTACCAGATAAGCTGCGATTTTTATAATATTCTGTTTCATACGAATTTTTCTTTTTCTAATTATATTGACTTGTTCTGTATTCATTTCCTTCCTTTTTGGGGGAAGGCCAGGGATGAGTCTTCTTCAATTAAAGTGAGAGGTTGAATCCTACTGTCCAGATGCGGGCCTGTGGATATACACCGTAGTCAACACCCATAGAAGTGCTGCTAGAACCGATTTCGGGATCGAAGCCCCAGTACTTGGTCCAGGTGAAGAGGTTCTCAGCACGGACATAGACGCGGAAGCGCTCGATGCAGATCTTCTTGGTCAGGTTCTGCGGCAGGGTGTAGCCCAGCGAGATGTTCTTCAGACGGAGGTAAGAACCATCCTGGATATAGATGTCGCTGCAGACCCAGTTCTTCGAGTCACCCAGTTTCAGCAGAGGCAGTTTATTGGAAGTGCCCTCACCCGTCCAGCGGTTGAGCACCCAAGTGGGATAGTTTCCAGATGCGATATCCTGACGCCAGGTGGCATCGAAGATGTCGGCACCGCTCACGCCCTGGAAGAAGACGTTCAGGTCGAAGCCCTTCCAGTCGGCATCGAAGTTCAGACCGAAGGTCCAGTCAGGTGTCGGCTTACCGATCTTGGTACGGTCGTCAGAGGTAATCTTGCTATCACCGTTCATATCAACGAAGATCAGGTCGCCAGGATTAGAGGTCGTACCATACTTGGCATTGTACTCGGCAGCCTGTGCCATGTTCTGCAGCACGCCAGCGGTCTTGTAGCCATAGAAGTAGGGGAAGGGCTGTCCGTTCTCAGCACGGGTGCCACCGTCGCTGAACTGGCTGATGCCATAGTTCAGGAAACCTGTATCGTTACCCAGGTTCTTCAGTTTGTTCTTCAGATAAGAGGCGTTGGCCTTGACAGAGAAGTGGGCGTCACTGACGTTGAACTTATAGCCAAGTTCAAACTCGATACCGCTGTTCTCCATGTCACCTACGTTACCGATAGGCTTGGTCTCACCCACGTATGAGGGGATAGGCATTGTCATCAGCATGCCGTTGGTCTTCTTGATATAGTAGTCCACGGTAAAGGTCAGCTGGTTGTTCCAGAAACCGAAGTCGAGGCCGAAGTCAGTCTGCTCACTCTCCTCCCACTTCAGATCCTCATTGGCCAGACCGTTAGCCTTCGAGCCGTAGATCATTGAGGCCTGACGTCCGAAATAGTAGTTGCTGGTACCACCAGTGGTGGTGAGCACGGTGTAGCGGAAGTCACCGATATTCTCATTACCGTTCTTACCCCAGCTGGCACGGAACTTCAGGTTGGTCAGCCAGTCGCGAGTGCTCTCCATGAACTTCTCGTTCATGATATTCCAACCTATAGATACTGAGGGGAATACACCATATTTATTATTGGAACCGAAGCGGCTCGAACCATCGCGACGGATGGTAGCCTGGATCATGTACTTCTCGTCGTAGTTGTAACTCAAACGTCCGAAGAGTGAGGCCAGATGATGTTCCACGTTTGGACCACCCCATCCGCTGACGAGACTGGTCACGCCAGTGATATTGCCATCGGCATCAGTCGTGGTCTGTACGCTGCCGCCTGTGGTGTAGTCTACATAAGGCTTGTCGACGTTGATCAGATTCCAGTGAGAGGCACCTACATAACTGCCCTTGTACTTCAGGGCCGACTGTCCGAGGACTACGCCGATCGAGTGCTTTCCGAACTCTTTGTCGTAGGTCAGCGTGTTCTCAATCTGCCAGGAGGTGCTGTTCGACTTCTCTGTAGAAGCTTGTGTGTGGTCGGAATTGTTGTTACCAGATAAATAGAACTTCTCCGTGATAGCAGAATCACTACCCCAGAACGACTGTTCTGCGCTCCAGGTGAAGTGGTATTTCAGGTTGTCCCACAACTGGAGGTCGATGGAGAACTTCGGCATGAACTTATGCGACCAGCCTTTAGAAGGACGCTGCTGCATCATGGCGATGGGGTTGTTCTGTTCCTGATAACTGCCTAAGTAGCCAGGGATGGTGTAAGGATCACCGTTAGCATCACGATAGAGGTCGTATGCGCTGTAGCGGTCGATCATGTCCTGAGCCACGGCTCCTGTGAGTGTGACGGGCAGCGTGGGAGCCAGATAGAGGGCAGAGCCCAGCGGAGAGCCCCATGTGGAGTTGGCGTCGATACCAGTGCTGTGCGTACGCATATAAGAGATGTTGGCGCTGATGTCGAGTTTGTTCAGGAATGAGCGCTCCTTGGTAGCGTCTATGATGTTGAAGTTGTTGTTTGAGCGGATGGTCAGACGATCGTAGTTCGACTTGCCGTAATTACCGCCCACGATACCTTCCTGGTTATAATAGCCAAGGGACAGGTAGTAGTTCACTTTCTCCGTAGCACCGCTGACGGAAACGTCGTGCTGCTGCACGGGTGCATTGTCGTTGAAGAGCAGTTTCTGCCAGTCGGTACCAAAGCCCTTGATAGCATTGCCATTGGCATCGATCAGGTTATAGGGATCGGCATAGAGAGGTGCCTGACCACCGTTGATGTACTTCTCGTTCTGCAGGATGGCATAGTCGGTGGCACTGGTCACATCGCGCTTCTTCCAGGCACTCTGCCAGCCGTAACTGAAGTTGTAGTTGATCTGTGCCTTACCCATCTTACCTTTCTTGGTGGTCACGAGAATCACACCGTTGGCAGCACGGGCACCGTAAATGGCACCAGAGGCAGCATCCTTCAGCACCTCGATACTCTCGATATCATTCGGGTTCACTGACTCCAGACCGTATTGGTCGGCAGGCATACCGTCGATAATATAGAGAGGGTTCGTGTCGTTGATGGTACCCGTACCACGTACACGGATCATCGACTGAGAACCAGGCTGACCGGAAGCGGAAGTCACGTTCACACCTGCTGCGAGTCCCTTCAGGGCATCGTCTGCACGCAGACGGGTCTTGCCTTCAAGATCTTCTGCAGAAACCTTGGCGATGGCGGCTGTCACCACGCTCTTCTTCTGGACACCGTAACCGATCACGACGACGTCCTGCAATGTCTGGGCGTCCTCTTTCAGCACGATGGTCATACCCTCCTTGGCGTTCACCTCCTGTGAGAGGTAGCCAATATAAGAAATAATAATAGGTGTACCCTCACTCACCTTGATGTTGAACTGACCATCGAAATTCGTGATGGTTCCGTTCTGAGGGTTACCTTTCTCGACGATGGAAGCACCGATGATCGCTTCCCCTGCGTCGTCTGTCACAGTTCCCAGGATGCCCTGGGCGTTCGAAGCCATTGACACCATCAGTGCCAACAACAACAATAGATACCTGCTTTTTTTCATACTTTTGTTAGTTATTATTAATGATGAATAGGTTGTGTCGCTTGTTTTCATTCGACGATGCAAAGTTACGACAATTTTTGCCTCATTTCAAGTGCTGAGGTTGAAAAAGTGGATGCACAAAGGCCTTGCAGATACGAAAAGTTCTGGCATTCAGTTGCTTACAAAAATCGTCCACCCAAAAAAGAGTGGACGAAATATAGAGGTGTAAAATTGACACTTTAGGGCTTTTTTAGGCCCAAAAGCCTCTTTTTAGAGTTTAATCCTCGACAATACGGATGCGACCTTGTGGCTGGGCGTAGGTCTCGCCCGTGGTGCCGCCAAGCACCTTGCGCAGATAGTCTGACAGGGCCTCGTAATAGCGGATGGTACTCTCTTCGAGTACGGGGCACTGCTTGAAACAGTCGAAGAAACCGCCGGCATCGTGGTTGTAGTTCGTCAGGGCGACGCTATAGGTGCGCTGCATATCGATGGGCGCATAGCTGCCGTCCTCCTGCAGGATCTCGATGTCGCTCACGGTGTGGCTCTTGCTGTGGATGGTGAAGCGGAGACCTGAGCACTGCGGGAAGTTGCCGTCGAGCACGGGCACGAGGGCCGTGCAGCGGGTGAGCATCAGCTGCAGCTGGGTGGCCGTGACGGAGATGCGGCGCAGGGTGTTGTCGTAAGGCAGCATGCCGATGATGTCGCCGTAGGTGATGTCGCCGGCCTGGATATCGTTGCGGATACCGCCGCCGTTCTCAAAGCCGATGTCGGCCTTCAGGGCATAGCGGTAGGCGTCGGCCACGATGTCGCCCGCATTCGTCTCTTCGCCACGTACAATCATTTGGGCGTTCTCGTCGCTCACCACCAGACGGTAGTCGCTGTGTGCCACGACTTCAGAGGTGACGGCCTTTACCATCTGGTGGACGCTGTCGATGGCAGCAGTCACTGCTGCGTTCTCGTAGGGGATGTCCTGGCTCTTAATGAGCTGGGTGGTGAAACGTCCGTCAGGCGTAATCACCAGCTTACCTACATTTAGAAACTGCGTGCCTGTCTGTGTGACGGTGATTTCCTTGCCGTCGAGATTCTTCACCTTCACACCTTCGAAGATCTCGTGTGAATGGGCGTCGAGTACAACGTCGATGCCACGGGTGTTCTTGACGAGACGGTGTGAACTGAATCCCAGAGACTGCACCGTCTCACCCACGTGCGAGAGCAGTACCACGTAGTCGGCTCCCTCCTTACGGGCATTGTCTACAGCCTGCTGGATGAGGTCGTAGAACGTCGTCGGCTTCAGGTCATAGAGCAGTACGCCGTTGGAGTCGTAGAAGGAGTAGCCCTCAAGGATCATCGTCTCGGGGGTGCAGGCTCCGACGAAGGCCACCTTCTTGTCGCCATACTGATGGATGACGTAGGGGGCATAGACAGGTTCGGGTTCTCCGGCTTCAAAGAAGTTGGCACAGGTCACGGGTGTTCCTATTTGCTGCAGCAGCTGGCGCATGCGGGGCACGCCATAGTCGAACTCGTGGTTGCCCAACGTCAGGGCGTGATAGTCCATCAGTCGCATGATGTCGGCGATATATTGGCCTTTGGAGATGGCACCCGTAGTATTGCCCTGCAGGAAGTCGCCACAACAGACGGCGGCGGCGTAGGCTGTATCTGAAAGGTTGATGGCGTCGCGCAGTCCGGCCATCTTCGTATAGCCGTCAATGCCGCAGTGCACGTCGTTCTCGTAAAGAATCACAATTCTCTTCTGAGCCGTCACAGCATGACAGCTAAGCATCAGTGCCATCACGCTCAATAGCATTTTTTTCATCATCTCGTCAGTTAAAGTTAAAAATCCGCTGCAAAGATAGTGATTTTTTGGCACGAATTACGCGAATTACACGAATTTTGTGTTGTTCATCTCTTTTTTTTTCGTGTAATTCGTGTGATTCGTACCTAATTATTATTAACTTTGCAAACGAATGTGCAAATAAAGTATGAAAGAAGCAGTGAAGATAGTAATCCTTGACGGTTATACGGCAAATCCTGGCGATTTGTCGTGGAATGGATTGGAGAAGTTGGGCGAGGTGACGGTGTATTACCGCACGAAGGCCGATGAGACGGTGGCGAGGGCTACCGATGCGGATGTGGTGTTGACCAACAAGGTCATTATCAATCGGGAGGTCATCGCCCAGTTGCCTCGGCTGAAATATATCGGTGTGCTGGCTACGGGCTATAATGTGGTGGACATCGAGGCGGCTCACGAACGGGGCATCATCGTGACCAACGTACCCGCCTACAGCACGGAGAGCGTGGCGCAGATGGTGTTTGCGCACTTGCTGACCGTGACGAACCGCACGGAGCATTACGCCCTTCTTAACCGTCAGGACCGTTGGAGCACGAATCCCGATTTCTGCTACTGGGATACAGAACTGACGGAGTTGGCGGGCAAGACCTTCGGCATCGTAGGATTGGGAAACATCGGCAGTCGTGTGGCTCAGATAGCCCTCGCCTTCGGCATGAAGGTGAAGGCGCTGACGAGCAAAACGGCTGATGCCTTGCCCACAGGCATCGAAAAGGCTTCATTGGAAGAACTGCTGACGGCCTCGGATGTCGTATCGCTGCATTGTCCGCTGACGGACAGTACCCGTCGGATGATCAATGCCGAGACGCTGCGGCTGATGAAGCCCACGGCCATACTCATCAATACCGGCCGCGGACCGTTGGTAGACGATCAGGCCATTGCTGAGGCTCTTGAGGAGGGTAGACTTGCCGCCTTCTGTGCCGACGTGCTTACCGAGGAACCCCCAAAGGCAGACAATCCGCTGTTGAAACAGCCGAACGCCTTCATCACCCCTCACATCGCCTGGGCCACAAAAGAGGCTCGCAGCCGTCTGATACAGGTGGCAATCGATAACGTCCGCTCGTTCCTGGGCGGCAAGGCCATCAATGTCGTATAAAGGCGATGATGGCTACGGCATGATGCTGAGGATGATACGGCGATAGGCCACCAGATGGAAGGGACCGTCGTCGTGAACCTCACAGATGAGATGCTGCGTCTGTCCTGCGGCATCGGCAGGGATATGAATCGTGGCTGTCGGCTGGTCAGACTGGTCGATGGCCACTTTCGCTGTGCCTATCTCCGGCTGCTGCCACCAGAGGAACGTCAGGTGGTCGCCGTCAGGGTCTGAAGAGGCAGAGGCATCGAGGGTGATGGTGGAGCCAGCCTTGACCTGACTGACCTCTGAGGCAAGGCGGACGATGGGATTGTGATTGCCCTGCCCCTCGTCAGCCCACTGCATACGGGCCATGAAATCGTTCAGTTCGTCAGGATAGAAGCGCGTCTTATAACCTACGCTGATGCTGCGGACAGGCTCCTGCCAGCTGGTCCAGGCGGTGGTGAGCGAATCGGCACAGAGACCCCGCTCGTGATAGCCAGCCCAGCCTGCCTGACGGGGATCTTCGGGATCGTTCAGACCGTTGGGCATCACATAGAGGAAACTGGGCGTGTCGCCCTCGACGCCCCATTTGTAGTCGGGATATTCCCTGCCTAAGGCGCCTTTGCCCTGGATGTGGTTCTTGTGCTGCTCCCAGTGGCGCTTGCCCAGTTCGCACTGCTCCTGCCATGTGCCCTCGTCCCAGACGAACTGCAGATCCTCGGCAAACTCTTTCCGCAGCCATTGGTGGGAGCTGTAGGCACGATCCATCCGCATGCTGTACTGCATATCCTGATCGGTGATGGTATAAATGCGGAACTTTCGGACGAAGCGTTTCAAGTCCTCTGCCGATCTCGTCTGCTTCACACGCCAGATGGCCTGAGCCAGGGTGTTCGCACCACCCCAGGCAGCGACGTAGATAGGACGGGAATCATCTTCGTCAGCCAGACGGATGAGCAACTCACTGCCAGGCGAGTCATTCCCATCGCCGATGACCTTGATACCCCCTCGCTCGCTGCCCATCACAGCACGGCTTTTCAGATAGTCGGCACTGGGCCAGTAGCCTAATGGCTGGGCGCCGTTCTCTTCGTCGAGCGACAAAAATGACTGCTGAGTAGAGCGCTTCATCAGTTTCGGCACATCCTGACGATAGGCCTCGATGGCGCGCTGGAGATATTCAGCCCACTCCTTGGGGTATGGGTCGCAGTTCCAGCCCACGGAGGTGATGAGTGCCTCGATCTCAAAGAGGTCGGCATAGGCCAGCAGCCTCACCATCGACTCATTATCGTCTGGCTCGACGTCAGCGGGCGCAATGTCTGTACACACCACGAGACGGGGTTTCAGCCCAGCCTCTTCCTCCGCCTGTCCCAACGTGGCGACAGACAACAGCACGAACAAGAACAATAGTCTCATACAATAATTCGTGTAAATCGTAAAATTCGTGGTCGTTTAAAGTATTAATGATCCTCTACTGGTGCCTGTTTCAGTTTTTCAAGGGCCCTGCACAGCTGGTCCGGGCAGGACGTCCCCTTCGTACCGCAGCGGATACCGTCGAGACGCTTGATGACGTCATCGATTTTCTGTCCTCTCACCAACTGGCTGACTCCCTGAAGGTTGCCGTTACATCCACCCAGGAAGAACACCTGCTGAATCACATCGTTCTCATCGGCAGTGACGTCGATCATCTTCGAGCAAGTGCCCCACGTTTCATACTGTACATGCTTTGTCTTCATACGCTTAAAGTTTTTATCTATTCAAATTTGAGTGCAAAGATAATGCTATTTTGACAAAAGAACAAATAAAATATGCTTTTATGTTCTTTTGTCTAAAAAAATAAGTACCTTTGTCGCCTGATATGAGTTTGATTGATATTATCCTCTTGGCTGTGGCTTTGGCGATGGACTGCCTGACGGTGTCGATCGTCAGCGGGGTCATTAATAATGGACAATGGACAATGGATAATGGACAATTGGCTGCGCGCAGCAATAATTTTCAATTTTCAATTGTCAATTGTCAATTAAGGATGGCGTTCCTCTTTGGGCTGTTTCAGGCGATGATGCCGCTGATAGGGTGGTTGGGTATCAGTCATTTCCAGACGTATATGGAAGCCTACGATCACTGGATTGCCTTTACGATGTTAGGCTTTATCGGCGGCAGGATGGTGTGGGAGAGTTTCAGTCCGGATGAAGAACAGCACTTCAATCCCAGAAGGCTACGCACCCAGTTGCTGTTAGCCATTGCCACAAGCATCGATGCATTAGCCGTAGGCATCTCATTCGCCTGCACAGGTTATACAGCACTCGGACAGCTCACACTGCCATTAATAATAATAGGTGTGGTTTCCTTCCTGTTCAGTCTTATCGGCTATCAGTTAGGGGCACGCTTCGGACGCAGCATCGCCCGCAGGCTGAAGCCTGAGTTGTTCGGAGGCATCATCCTCATTGGCATCGGTGTGAAAATACTCATAGAACACTTAACGAAATGAGATAGGCAATGAAGAAGGTTTTATGGCTTATGCTCTTGGTGCCGCTGTGCATGCAAGGCAGGGATTTCAAGGTGCGGAATGCTGTCATCAGTTATGACGACACAGAGCCGTATCAGGTAGTGCGCGCCATCGGCGACCTCAAACGCGACATCGCTCTGGTCACCGAGAATCAGGAGGACAGGTCTGTCTGTGCAGAGCCTGAGGAGCACAGCGACCCTGTCCCCATGATTCTCATCAGCACCTACGGCAGTAAGACCGTCGCCGACTTGATTGCGAAGGGTCTGCTGAAGGAGCAGGACCTGAAGGGCAAATGGGAGAGCTACGTCATCACCGTCACCAACGAGCAGCAGCCCCGCTTAGTGATTGCCGGCAGCGACAAGCGAGGCACCATCTACGGCATCTACGATGTGTCGCAGCGCATCGGCGTATCGCCCTGGTACTGGTGGGCCGACGTGCCCGTCGTAAAGAATCCCGAGGCCACCGTCAGTTGCGACTACTACGCCTCTGGCGAGCCCACGGTGAAGTATCGCGGCATCTTCATCAACGATGAGGACTGGGGACTGAAACCCTGGGCCTCGACGAACTTCGAGAAAGAGCTGGGCGACATCGGTCCCAAGACCTACGCCAAGGTATGCGAGCTGTTGCTGCGTCTGAAGGCAAATATGCTGGCGCCGGCCATGCACACTTGTACGGGAGCCTTCTATACGCATCCTGAGAGCAAGGTTGTCTGCGATTTGTTCGGCATCATCATCACTACCTCCCACTGCGAACCGCTACTGCTGAACAATGCCGACAAGAGCGAGTGGGACGAGCAGCGCGACGGCGACTGGAACTATAAGACCAATCGCGAGGCTATCTACAAAAAGTGGGACGACCGCCTCGCCGAGGCGTCGCAGTATGAGAACATCTATACCACTGCCATGCGAGGTGTCCACGATGCCCGTCTGCAGGGTAATCTGCCGATGGAAGAGCGCGTACCGCTGATAGCGAAAGTCATCGACGAGCAGCGTCAGTTGTTGGAGAAGCACATTGGCAAGCCTGCGACGGAGATCCCGCAGATCTTCGTGCCCTACAAGGAAACGATGGATATCTACGAGAACGGCCTGCAGGTGCCCGACGACATCACCCTCGTTTGGGTTGACGACAACTACGGCTATATGAAGCGTGTCAGCAGTCCTGAGGAGCAGAAGCGCTCAGGAGGTGCTGGCGTGTACTATCACATCTCTTATTTAGGGGCGCCCCACGACTACCTGTGGATCAACACCACCCCGCCCGTGCTGATGTACGAGGAACTGAAGAAAGCCTACGATCACGGGGCCGACCGCTACTGGCTGCTCAATGTAGGCGACATCAAACCCATGGAACTCGGCATCCAGACCTTCATGGACCTCGCCTGGAACATCCACGCCTTCGACTTCGACAAGGTCCGCTCCCACCAAGCCGAACTCCTTAATTCTCAATTCTCAATTCTTAATTCTCAATTCATCTTAGATGAATACTACCGCCTCGCTTGGAGCCGCAAGCCAGAATTCATGGGCTGGGAGCGCGAGTGGGACGACAAGGAGCATACTGGCCTGAAGCCCACCGAATTCTCCTTCCACAACTACGACGAGGCCCAGCGCCGTCTGGCCGACTACCAGCGCATCTCCGACGAAGTCGAGGCCATCGCCAATTCATTTAATTCGTTGTCTTTAAAAGCTTCGTGGTTCGAACTGGTGCAGCATCCTGTACAAGGAGCCTATCAGATGAACCGCAAGTTCCTCATGGCGCAGCTGAACCAAGAACTGCTGGCTGAAGGTCGTACTGCCGAGGCCAACTGGGCTGCACGACAGATGGAAGCCGCCTACGACAGCATTGACGCCCTGAACCGCCGCTACAATGAACAGCTCGATGGCAAGTGGCGGGGGATGATGGCTCTGGCACCCGCCTTCCGTGCCCTCTCCCACCTCAAGCCCGAGGTCATCTATACAGAAGGTGCTGGCGAAAAGCCTGTAGACCTCACGCCCAAGAACGAATCTCTGCAAGACTGCCTTCTCGTCGACCTCTCCAAATACACAAGCAAGTCTGCTGATGCCCGTCTCGTCATGGGGCTCGGCTACGACTGGCGGGTGATGCAACTGGGCGAAACGTCCTATCAGGTGCCGTCAATACCTGCCGATAGCATCGACGTGTTCTTCTACACCGTTCCCTTCTGGCCGATCTATAAGGGAAAGAGCAATCGCATCGCCGTGAGTGTCGATGGTAGTGAGCCGCAAGTGTTTGAGAATCAGTTTAAGGAATATTCCCGTTCGTGGAAGGACCAGGTGCTGCGCAACGGTGTCGCCTGTCGTCTGCGCTTCCCCATCGACCGCTCAAAGGCATCCCACACCCTCACCTTCAGTGCCCTCGACCCAGGTCAGATGCTCCAGAAGGTCATCATCGACTGGGGCGGCCTGCAGCCATCTTACCTCGGCCCCAGCGTAAATTCAAACTGATGCCAACTAAGGGTCATTAAGATGCCAAGTCACGGTGTAAGAGATGCCTTCTATGGGGGTATAGTAGGCTATACTAACAGTCGTACCAAGCATCCCTTATTGTCATGGAAGGCATCAGAACAACCCTTAGTAGGCATCGTTACAAACATACCCCCGATTTTGCTACGTTTGGATAGCAAAGTGGCCAACATCTACTTGGCCCTTCGGAAAAGCCTTTGTACAAAGGGTAAGAGAAAAGGTAGGTGTTGCCCAAACACCTACCTCAACACCTACCTCAACATCTAACACAACACCTACCTGAACACCGACCTCGCCAATCAGGCAATCTTCAGCGGAACAGCCTTGTAATACGACACGCAGCCTCGCTTCGTGTGCTCAAAACCCAGTTCCTTCATCGCCAGTCCGATATGAACCTTCGTGCTGTGGTCGCTCTTCACAGACGGATACTCCCGCTGGATGATCTTCAGCATCTCCGCGCTGTTCAGCGACTTCACGACCTCACCCTCAGCAGGCTTGCGGAAGCAGGCCGAGATGATCT
>JAEEGF011980189.1_pt1 | contig 15352 bp, 12 predicted proteins | sample 9134171 | NCBI WGS metagenome assembly JAEEGF01 (sample SAMN16246542, study PRJNA631951) | gut metagenome | biome: gut microbiome; feature: rumen; material: AP-attached | host: Bos | place: Iran: Karaj | collected 2018-10 | reverse complement strand
AGCGTGGTGAACAATCCCGAGGGCGAACAGCTCACCGGCTTCTACATCACCAATGCCGCTGTGGCCGTCAATGCCTTCGTCAATGGTGACGGCATAACCGAAGGTGGTTTCACCACGGGCGACTTCTTCAAGCTGATTATCACGGCAGACAACGATAATTCGCTGGAGTACTATCTGGCCGACTACCGTTCGGAGAATGCCGCCGACCACTACTACATCAACGACTGGCAGTGGGTGGATCTGAGCAGTCTTGGCACCGTGAAGGAACTGACCTTCCACATGGAGAGCTCGCGCAAGAACAGTTGGGGCTATACCACTCCGCTCTACTTCTGCATGGACAACTTCGCTGGCGAGGCTCCTCATGAGGGTCCTGCCACGATGGAGGATCTGGAACTGGCCGACGAGTCTTACTGGAACGGCAGCGACGGCAAGGGTTCGTTCATCAGCGGTGGCTATCGTTTCGAGAATGGCTATGAGTTGAGCGACTATGGCGCATACGCCTATGGCTTCTTCTATAGCAACCAGACGCACACCACTCATGCCGACTGGAGCGACATGTACAACTCTATCGCTGGTCATGGTGCTGAGAACTCGAAGACCTATGCCGTATTCAATGTGAATGAATACACCCCGAAGGGCGTCGAAGTGCTGGCTAAGGAGGGCGAAGTTGTCAGTGGCTTCTATGTCACCAACTCGGCCTACAGCTATGCTTCCATCATTAAGGGAGACAACTATGCCAAGAAGTTCGGCATGGGCGACTGGTTCAAGCTGACCGTTACGGGCTATGATGCAGCCGGTGAGTCAACGGGTACGGTAGATTTCTACCTGGCCGACCTGCGCGATGCCAACTATGCTTACATCGTCAACGACTGGCGGTGGGTGGATCTCACCTCACTGGGCAAGGTGAAGCGTCTTGGCTTCACGATGAGCAGCAGTGACAGCGGACAGTGGGGCATGAACACACCGGCTTACTTCTGTCTGGACAATCTGGGCGGAACGAAGCCTGAGCATGAGGACCCCATCCCCACGGGCATTGTGAGCGTGAAGGCTCAGAACGGAACAGCCGTGGAGCGCTACGACCTGGGAGGCCGCAAGCTGAACAAGGCAGTCAAGGGTGTTCAGATCATGCGCATGCCCGACGGCAGTATTCGTAAAGTCATGGTGAAGTAAAATGAAGAAACTCTTTTCTATTCTCTCGATAGCGGTGTCGCTCATCTCGTGCGGTGGCAAGTTCACGCCTGCCACCAACGACGAGGGCGACACCCTTGTTTTCAAGTATGCCCGCATGATTCATGTGGTGCAGCATGAGGGCTACACCGACGTGACCATCGACAACCCCTGGAAGGAGGACAAGGTGCTCCATCGTTACCGGCTCGTCCCTTCCGCTGCGACTCAGTCGCAGCCTACTGTGAAGGACGATGGCTTCACCCTCGTGCGTGTGCCGCTGCAGCGGTCGGTAGTGTTCACCAGCGTTCATGCTGCCCTGTTGCAGCAGTTGGGAGCCAGCAGTCAGGTGGCTGGCGTGGCTGACCTGAAGTACATGAAGGTGCCATACGTGCGCGAAGGTGTGGCCCGAGGAACCATCGAAGACTGTGGCGACGGCATGAGTCCGGTCATCGAGAAAATCATCGATGCCGAAGCCGATGCCATCCTGTTGTCACCTTTCGAGAACAGTGGTGGCTATGGCCGTTTAGAGGATATCAACATACCGCTCATCGAGTGTGCCGAGTACATGGAGCAGTCGCCGCTGGCCCGTGCCGAGTGGATTCGTTTCTACGGTCTGCTCTATGACCGCCAGCGACAGGCCGACTCCATCTTCGCCATCGTTGACAGCAACTATGGCCTGCTGAAGAAGGTGGCCACCACGTCGCGCATCAATCCTACCGTGCTCATGGACAAACAGACGGGGTCGGTGTGGTATGTGCCAGGCGGGCGGAGCACTATTGGACGCATGTTGCAGGATGCTTGTTGCAACTATCCCTACGCTGCCGATGAGCATAGCGGTTCGCTGGCCCTGCCCTTTGAGTCTGTTCTGGAGAAGTGTGGCGAGGCCGACGTTTGGCTGTTCCGCTACGACAGCGAACAGCCCATGACGCGCACCCGGCTCATGGCTGAGCAGCCGGGCTATCCGCAGCTGCGGCCCGTGAAGACGGGCAGACTCTACGGCTGCAACGTCATGACCTCTATGTTCTACGAGGAGTCGCCCTTCCGTCCCGACTATCTGCTGCAAGACTTCATTCAAATCTTGCATCCTGACATACCAAACCTGCTTCCGTTACGTTATTATCAGAAAGTGGAATGAAACATTACAAACTGATACTCCTTCTGACAGCTATGGTTGTGCTGTTTAGCATGAATCTGTTCGTGGGGAGTATCAGCATACCCGCTGCCGATGTGCTGAACATTCTTTTTGGAGATGGTGAGGGCATCCGGCCATCATGGCGCTACATTGTGCTGGAGAGCCGACTGCCGCAGGCCATTACGGCGCTGCTGTGTGGCGGTGCGCTGTCGGTGAGCGGACTAATGCTGCAGACGGCTTTCCGAAATGCACTGGCCGACCCCAGCATCTTCGGCATCTCAAGCGGAGCCGGACTGGGCGTAGCGCTGGTCATGTTGCTGTTGGGAGGCAGCATCGGGGCAGGCTCGGTGAGTGTGAGCGGTTATGTGGCCATCATTCTGGCAGCCTTTGTGGGAGCCATGCTGGTGATGGCTGTCATCTTCTTCTTCTCTACGGTGGTCAAGAACGATGTGATGCTGCTCATCATAGGTATCATGATAGGCTATCTGTCTTCATCGGCCATTTCGCTGTTGCAATTCTTTGCCACCGATGAAGGCGTAAAAAGTTATATGGTGTGGGGCATGGGTTCGTTTGGTGGGGTATCGATGCGCCACATGCCCGTCTTTGCCTCGGTCACGCTGTTGGGCATCATTGCCTCGCTGCTGCTCATCAAGCCGCTCAATGCCCTGCTGCTGGGTGACCGCTATGCCGAGAACCTGGGGGTGAACATTCAGCGGGTGCGCAACTGGCTGCTCATTGTCACCGGTCTGCTCACCGCCATCACCACCGCCTTCTGTGGTCCCATTTCGTTCATCGGACTGGCTGTTCCCCACATGGCGCGACTGTTGCTTCGTTCCGACAATCATCTTGTGCTCATGCCCGTCACCATTCTCTGCGGCTCGGTGGTTGCCCTGTTGTGCAACCTCATCTGTTTCCTGCCTGGCGAGAATGGCGTCATTCCTCTTGGAGCCGTCACCCCGTTGATGGGTGCACCCGTCATCATCTACGTCATTGCCAAGAGACGGTAATCATAACGCGAGTTAATATAGTTTGGTGTTAGTTTGATGATGCTTGATCACAGCTGAGAGGCATCATCATGAAAAATTTTGGCCATTATTTTTGGAATTATGGCCAATATTATTTCAATTATGGCCATAATTTTGTTTCATGTGCCGTAGATGACACAAGAAGCGATGCCATATCTGGTCTTCATCTTTACCTTTTCTGGAATTCGTTGAACTCCCGTCATCGTTAAACGCATCGGACGGCTCGTTAGATGCATCGGACGGCTTGTTAAATGCATCGGACTAATCTTCCGTAAATTCCGGGTGAAGGATATTCAGAATGTGCGGGTTGTTCCTCACTAAATAGAAATCAGGTGGTAAGAGCCTCCAGCCAGCGGGCGCACCACACCTTTCATTTCCAATTGGAAAAGTAGTGCTGTCAGTGAACCGATATTGATGTTGGTGGCTACGGTCAGCATGTTGAGCTGCATGTCGCCACGCTCAGACAGCGTCTTCACAATGAGTTGCTCTTCAGCCGACAAGTTGGGAAACAGTTCTCGTTCTATGCCTGAAGAATGGGCTTCGTTTAATCGCACATCGTTCTGCCAGCCTAAGGCTTCAATCAGGTCTTGAGCCGAGGTGATGAGCGAGGCTCCGTTGTTCCGGATGAGCTGGTTGCAGCCCTCGCTGTAGGGAGCACCCACGGCTCCTGGGTAGGCAAACACGTTGCGCCCGTAGTCCTGGGCTATGCCGCAGGTGATGAGCCCACCGCCCCGTGCTGCACTCTCCACCAGCACTGTGGCATCGCTCATGCCCGCCACGATGCGGTTGCGCTTCACGAAGTTCAGCTTGTCGGCCTTGGTCTGCGACATGTATTCGGTGAGCAGGCCGCCTTGGTGAAGCATCTGTTTGGCGGTGTCGCGATGGCGTGGAGGATAGAGCTCGTCAAGACCGTGAGCCAGCACGCCTACGGTCTCGAATCCCTGCGTCAGGGCTTCTGTGTGGGCACTGATGTCTATGCCGTAGGCCAGTCCGCTGACCACGAGGGGCTGTATGCCCATTGTGCGGAGGTCGGCCATGAGTCGTCGGATGAGGTCGCGTCCGTAAGACGTGGCATGTCGGGTGCCCACGATGGCCACCACGCGCTGAGCATTCAAGTCGGCTGAGCCCATGTAGTAGAGTAGCAGGGGCGCATCGGTACACTCCGTGAGCCGTTGCGGATAGTCGGGACTGCCTAAGAGCAGGGGGCGGATGTTGTGTTTCTGTATGAAGGTCAGTTCTGCCTCGGCTCTCGCCAGTGCTTCATCCCAGTTCTGCAGGGCTTTGACAAGACGGGGCGAGCAGTCGGGCAGCACATCGATGATGTCGGCACGGTGCTCATAGACAGCCTGTCCGCCTCCCAACTCGCGATAGAGCTGGAGTGCGGTCTGGAAATTGAAGCCCGTCATGCGGGTCAGGGCCATGGTGTAGAGAAGGGAAGATGACATGATAGGGGGATATGGAGGTGATGGGGCTTTATAGGCCCACAAAGTCTTATGATTGTTCGATGAATCTCTGGAAGGCGCGGTCGTAGTCTTCGCTGTTGCCCAGTCTTCCGTTGATGAGGCACACCAGCTCCACGCGGCCACGGAAGCATAACTGTTCGTCGGAGGCGCGATAGAGATCCTGATGGAACACCCAGCGGATGCCCTCTTTCGTGAGATTCAATCGTGAGATGATTTCATCGTCGGGGCGCAAGGGCACCTTGTATTGCAGTTGCATGCGGGCCACCACTGCATCGACTCCTTTCTGATGCATCTCGGCAAAGCTCAGTCCGCAGGCTTTCAGAAAACGATGGCGGGTGTGCTCCATGTAGTGCACGTACTGAGCATTGTTCACTATTCCTTCGATGTCGCATTCGTAGTCGCGAACTTCAAAGCGGGTTTCGTAGAGGTAGTTCATTTGTTTTTGGGGATTGATTGGGACTACTTGGGATTAGGTGGGGCTAATGGGGCTGCTGGCGCAAGTACTCGTAGCCGAAACGGCAGCGCAGACAGTCGCGTCGGTCGCAGTATTCGCGCTTCAGTTGGATGAGGGCTTGTGAGTCGCCGGCTGACTGGGCCTCCAGACCGCATTCGCGCCACATCCTTACGATATGGTTGTTCTCAGCCTTCAGCTGTTCCAAGAAGTCGAAAGCACGGTCGCAGTAGATTTCCTTCTGTCGGTGACGACCCACGGCAAAGAGCATAGGGACGGCGGTGTTGATGGTCAGCAGATTGAGCGATGACTTCGATAGCGTCTTCGCACACTTTGTGCTCTCCGAACCGAACACGTAGTGGGTCTCCCAGTAGGGGGTGACGTGGGTGCTGAGCAGTTGCTGAACAGCTTCTACCGACTCGCACTCAAGGAGTGAGCTCAGTCCTGACTTGCGGTCGTAGTAGAGCTGGGCCAGCTGTGAGATGCGAATGTGCGGAAAGTTCTGCGGACGCAGGCGAAGGAAGCGCCAGATGGTAGGATCCATCGGCTTCATCGAGAACTTATGGGCCAGATAGAGGTATTCGTTGCGCAGACGGGTGAAGTAGCCCTCGTTCAGCGCATCGGCTTGATAACGCTCGGGGATGGCTTGTAAATCTAAGAGTCCGGCCTGACCCATGAAGATGGCTTCAATCTGGAACAAATCGTCACGGTGCTTGCCAACAGCGCTCAGAGGCACGTTGTAGGCCCACTGTTCGAAAGCCTCGCCGTTGATGCCGAAGCCGTAGTTGCGTGCTAATGTCACGAAGTAGGCATCCTCCCACGAGCCATTCTCGCGTTCTGCACGTTGGCGGATGGCCTCTGTCTTCTGCTCCAGCCGTTCGGTCTGCAGGGCAGCCATCCATGAGTGAACCATCAGTCGCGTCATGTTGGGGATAATCTTGTAGCAGGGAGGATAATGGTCGGTGTGCAACAACTCTTCGTAGTGTTCCTTGACGTAGCTGGGCACCTCGAGTATCATCTGTGGCAGAAACTCATTGCGTGAATTCTGGACGTCGGTATCAGCAGCACCTACCACATGGAGTATCACGTTGTCGTAGGCTGCGTCGTGGTTGTGGCCGTGCTGATACCAGTCGCTGGCGCGGTCGTGAATCTCAATGTTGCCCACCCAGAGCGTACCGTTGATCTTTACCTTGGCATTGAAGAAGTCGGGACCTGCATTGCGGCGGTTATAGAGACCAGGGTCAACGACTTCAACCAGTCGGCCATCGGTGGTCTCCAGTTCGCGTAAGGGCCAAAGCCGGTGCTTCCATACGTAGTGAAGGAGTTGTTCCATCTGCCTTTCTATTTGTTATACCGTGGTATCGTTTTCTCCGGCTTTTCGCATCCACATGTTTAGCTGGTAGATGGCGGGCAGGAGAATCATCAGCGAGCACAGCACAGCCAGTAGTACATGCTGTTGCGAGCCCAGTATCTCAACAAGCTTCACGTCCGGATTGGGATAGAGCTTGAACAGAATGTAGGCAATGGTATTGTTGCTCCAGTGAAAGGCTACGGCAGGGACAATGCTCTGTGTGCGGTAATACATCCATCCGAGCAACAGCCCCACGATAAAAGCATGCGGCATCTGGGCAGGGTTCATGTGGGCTGCTGAGAACAGCAGGGCTGAGAAGGCAATCATCCACCAATGGGAAGCGGGTCTCCACTTGAGCAGCGCACGCAGTATGGCACCACGAAACACAAGTTCCTCAGTCAGGGGTACGAGCAGGCAGGTCACGAAGTAGCCTCCACGCGCATTCATGACTGCACTCAGCTCTTCGGCCACAATGTTGGGCAGTTCAGGCATTTGCTCTTGAAAAGCAATCGACGGAATGACTGCTCCGAAGGCGGCAATGACTGCCCAGACGATGGTGAGCCATGGCTTGGACTTCAGGTATTGGCGTGTGGGAGTGGCCCATTTCAGACGGACGAACACGATGATGGTAATGACTGAGAAGAGCACCATGGTGCCTATCTGGATATAGGGCGAGGTGATGATTTGCGGATCGTCGGTCAGCAGTTTCAGGGATTGGCCAACCAATAACGATGCCAGAATCTGAATGCATAGGAAGACGATGGTGTAGAATAGGGAGTCTTTCATTATGGTCTTGTTCTTTTTATTATCGGTGGATAGATGAATGGCTACTTGCTGGCCGGACTGGCAGAAAGGATGGCTTGCGCGGAGATGGCGTCGCGCTGCATTTGCGAAACAAGGTCTTGCGGTGATGCAAAGGAGTGCTCATCGCGCAATCGATCGACAAAGAATACTGTGAGTCTGCGGTCGTAGAGGTTGCCTGTAAAATCGAAGATGTGAGCCTCAAGGGTCATTTGCCGTCCGTCGAATGTGGGGCGTGTGCCAATGTTCATCATTCCTTGCAGGATGGTGTCTTCAGGAATAGTGGACGACTGAATGCCAGAGGGGAATGATGTGTCTTGCAGAACTGCAATACGGACGGCATAGACACCTGGAGCTGGAATGAGACGAAGCGAGTCATCGGGTAGAATGTTGGCTGTGGGGAATCCCAATTGGCGACCTATCTGCTCGCCGTGCACTACTCGCCCAGTCAGGGAATACTGCCGGCCCAGGCAGAGGGATGCTTGTGCCACATGCCCTTCATTCAGCAGGCTGCGAACGAGCGTTGAACTGACGCGCATGCCGTTGACGTCGGCAGGTTGTCCGCAAACTACTTCCATGCCCATCTCTCGGCCATAGGCCACATAGTCATCGAACACAGTTGAACGATCGTTGCCAAAATGGTTGTCATAGCCCATCAGCAGCAGCCGTACACCAAGGTCACGCTTCAATACCTGTTCCATAAATTGGCGCGATGAGAGTTTCGACATCTCCCGGTCGAAACGCAGTATCACCAGCGTGTCAATGCCCATTTGGGCAAACAATTCGACCTTTTCATCAAGTGTGGTGAGCAATGTGGGCTTCCACTCAGGCTGTAGCACCTGTCGCGGATGGTGCTCAAAGGTGATGACCATCGACTGAAGTCCCCGTTTGCTGGCTGCTGCACGCAGTTGGCTCACTACGCTGCTATGGCCTAAGTGAATGCCGTCGAAGGTGCCTATGGTGGCAGCGTAGCAGCCTTTTGGTTGAGCCTGTGTGGGATAATATATGATGTTCGGCATTTTCATCTCGCAAAGACAAGACGGTCATTTCTTCCCAATCAGTTTGTAGAGCCCCAGCAGTAGGAAGTAAATGGCCAAACCGGCAAAGACACCGGCGATGGCATCGATGGCGTAGTGGGCTTGCAAATAGAAGGTGGCAAAGAACATCAGCACGGCAAGCGGTACGAATGACCAAAAGAGTATTCGGCTTTTTGAGAGCCAGGCCAAGATGAGAAAGACGACTGTGGCTCCCATGTGACTGCTGGGAAATGCAGCCGTAGGACGTTCGCCTACTTCGTGAGCAAATATCAGCAGCTTGTAGAAAATACCGTCTTTCCAGCCAGGTGCAGTAAGCCCTTCGGTGTGGGTCTCAAAGTAGTTGCCGATATTGGGGAAGATGCCCTGCGCTATCTGGTCGGTTCCAACGGCTGAATAATAATATTGTGGGCCAGCAACGGGCAGGAAGATGAAGATGACGTAGAAGACAAAGAACACAGCAATTACCATGAATGACGCTTTCAGAGATTGGTCGTACTGCTGCATGAAATAATAGAGCAAAACGACAACCATCATGGGATAGTAGCTCACATAGCCCATCGTGAGCAGTTCGCTGACAATAGGACTTGAAAACTTCTCGCTGAAGACCAAGGCGGGTTGGCAACCGAACAACTGCTGTTCCCATGCCGCAAAGTGATGGTCCAGATTAGGCAGGATGCGGTTGAACTCGAAAGTCTCAGGATACCACGTGCTGAGCAAGGCAAGCTGTGCCAATACGCGGATGCACATGGTCATACGGCAGGGTATCATGCGATAGACTGCCCACAAAGCTACTATCATCACGACCGACTGGAAACGCAGCCAAAGCATGGACATAGGGTTCTGCAGGCGTGTGTAAGTGAACAGCATCAGTAGCAGCGTAAGCACAATATATGCCAACACTGCCCATTCGGCCATGATGAGTCCTTTGTGTGGATTTTTTTCTATAGTAAACAGATTTTTCAGCAATTTCATTATGCTTAGTGATTATCGGTGTACCCTATTATAACCATCCGTTATCCTTATACCATTTGATGGTGAGCGGCACACCACGCTCAAGTGTGTATTTCGGCTCATAGCCCAGCTCCTGACGGGCTGGCTCGATGTCGCATCGCCAGTTGCGCTGACGCAGTATGTGATATTTATCGTTGTTGAGAGCTGATATCTTACCTGTGATATGGCCTGCAATGTCGCCAAAGTAGGTGATGATGCGAAGCAGCCAGATGGGAGCGGTGATGCGAATCCACCAAGGATTGCCTAACTCGCGGCGAATGAGGTCGCTGAAGGTTGATGACTGATAGACCTCACCATCGCTCAGGAAGTAAGCACGACCCGTCTTGCCCTTCTCACAGGCCAGGAATACAGCCTGAACCACGTCGAGCACATAGACGAAGGTGATGTCTTGACGGCGGAACCCCACAGCAAAATCACTGTGCTGTTTGATGCTCTTGGCCATGAGGAAGTAGTCACGCTCGCGCGGACCATAGACACCCGTAGGGCGCAGAATGACATAGGGGAAATGAACCGTTGTGGTCTCAAGCCCTTTCTTCAGCCAGTGTTCAGCTGCTAGTTTGCTCTTGCCGTAGTGGGTGTTGGGATGGGGGGTGTCGGTCTCGCGAATCTCTTTGTAAGGCTGATGTTCGCGAATGGCACCGAAAATGCTTAGCGAACTGATATAGACAAACTTCTTCAGTGGTGTGCCAACCTTGATGAGAGCCCGAACCAGATTCTTTGTACCTTGGGTGTTGATACGGTAAAAATCGTCTTGGTCCAGGCATTTCGTCACTCCGGCAGCATGCACCACGTAATCGAAGTCTTTCCCTCTCAGTTGGTGCTCCAGTTGAATGGGGTCATCAAGATCCAGTTCGATGAAGTTGATCCGCTCGTCCTGCAGGAACTGTTTCGAACTGCTTTTACGCATGGCGGCCCAGGTCTCCATGCCCCTTCGCAGGGCCTCTTCCACAATGAAGGAGCCAATGAATCCACTGGATCCAGTAATAAGAATTTTCATTATTTAATGACTTTGCGTGTCGTTCCGTCGCTCATCTTCACAATGTTGATGCCTTTCTGCATGCCATTGTTGCGCTGTCCGTGCAGTGAATAGAAGCTTACGGGGATATTATTTCTTCCTGCTGAGATGCTTTCTACACCCTCTAACTGTTCCTTGAATATAGCGAGAATGAACTTCAACTGAGCTATAATTCCATTTTCGCCTATGCATTGCGAGTAGGTGGTGTTGGCTGCTTTGTTGAGAATATCAGCCAAAGATGACTTTAAGTCATCGTCCATGGGGAGGTTGATACAATCCAAAGCCTGTTGGTGCAGGTCGACATATTCATTGAATACGTCTTTCTGTGCAGTCGAGATAAACAGCCAGTCGTTCATTGGGCCGTTCGTGGAGGCTGCAGAGTAGGTCGACTTCTCACCGTCGGTCACGTTGAAGTAACGCCATCCACCTAATGTGAACTTCACTGCCAGATTGTAGGAACCTTCGGTTGAGCCCTCTTTGACAATATGGAACGATGTGGCCGATGAACCGCGAACACCAGTTCCGTAGCCAGGCCATCCATCCATGTAGAAACGGTCACCGTCAGTCTTGGAAATGCTGAAGGGATTTTCGCTACCCCAAATACCCCATGGTGTGCTCTCATTGATGTTGGCATAAAGTTTTCCGTCATCGCCAACGAACTTGCTCGTCCCGATGTTATAGATGTACCACGACTCTTCGTTGTTGACGAAATCTTCACCTTCAAACCATCCTGTTGTGGTAGCAGGAATCACAATGCCTTTCTCGACTTCGAAAGTGGCTTCCATCGGACGGTGGTCGCTCAGCATTTCGCCTTTTTCATTGACGAAGTCGTCAACTAACGCAAAATCCTTCAGAACAAGACGGTTGCCGTGGCGGGGATTAATGTAGATGATTTTATCGACCACCTCGCCTTCAATGACTCCCAAACTGTCGACCATCAGTGGGGCAGTACCATACTCAGGATAGTCACCCTTGCAGAACTCTACCCAAGCATCGGTGCAGCTGTATTTGTCGCTGTTGTTCAGACTGTCGATGAGTAGTTTTTTCAGCTGTTCGCGGGTGTAGCGGCAGTTGGTGTCGCCCATGATGATTTTGGGATGTGAGGCATCGGCTTGAACAATAGCATCGTAGAGCTGTTGTATCTGCGATTCGCGTGCGGCAATGTCTTCGGGCAATGAGCCTGCATCCATGTGCAGCGTATAGACATCAACCACGATATCGTTGCCGACAGTTGCCTCGTAGAAGCGGTAACCTTTCGTCACTTTACCGTCACCATCAACGAGTCCGTTGCCGTTGATGACTTTCCATGCTGTCCTTACATCACCTGTCACAGGCAGGTCTTTCTTCCAGATGAGCATCAGCCCGTCGTTGTCGGTACGTGAGATAAGGTTGAGGATGTTCAGGCTTCCGCAGTGCTTGGCCTGCTGATAGTTCTCGCTAAGTGCCGACATAAGGTCGTTGTGATAGTTGAAATCTTCCTGTGCGGCAATGATGTCATAGCCTTTCTTTGCAAGATACTGACTCATCAGTTTTGTCTTTCCGTTATCGGCAGTGCCGCCGGCAATCTCTGGCAGGCCATTCACGTTCAGCGTGACAACTTTCAATGTGTCCTGTGCTGTTGATGCCATCGTTGCTATCAAAATGGCAAAGCTAAGTAAAAATCTCTTCATGTTAATCTCTTTTTATGCTATGGCTAATGTTATTTATTGGAATCAATCGTCGTGGTGTCTTCCTCAACCTTAGATTCTTGAAAGCTGTTAAGGCGATTGAGGTAGAAATCACGTACTTCGTTCCATCGATAATAGGGGGCTGTCTTGCTCTGGATAGGCAGTCTGGCCTCGTTCTCGTTGAGTAATACTTTTAACATCACGTCTTGATCACCGGCATGACGGCGGTAAAACACCAGTTGCACATTACAGCCCATACAGAAAACACGATAGTTTACCCATCCGCGCTGATCCAGTTCGTCAAGATTATCGATGTCAGCATCATAGCCGTTGAGACCCATCAGGCATACCAGTGGTAAGACCATCGTCTCATGACCAAAGCGCAAATGTACGTTAGTGTGGGGTTGGCGGATACATGAGTCGGCCTGTTCGATGATCTTGCGAAGTAGGTTGCGCTGTGTGTAGGGCTGCCTGCCTCCATTGACAGACGAGAAACTATAGCCCAGATACCAAAAGACGTTCTCCATGCGCCAGTTTTCAAGTAGTTCTGAGGTCGTGAAGATGTCGTAAAGCGTAAATTCCTTGGCAAGTTTTGTGTTTTGCAGACTACCTGCCAAGCGGAACAAATAGCGGTTCAGTTGTTCACCGTCAACATGTTGTTTCACGTATGCTGTATCGTTGAACAGCGAGCCCACCACGCGTTGCCAGCATTGGTGCCTGCTGCAGAAGTCATCATAGGTTTGTTTGGCTTTCGATGCTACAGCTTCCTTGATCAGGCTCTTGTCTTGAAGATTTAGGTAGTACATGTCGTAGTGGGTGGCATCGAACTCCACGTCCAAATCAGGTCTCATCAGCGCCAGTTGTCTGACGAAATGTGACATAGAAAGCACACAGCGTGGAATGAGTGTGCTGTGAGCCTCGATATGAGTGTGTTTTGTAAAGATTTCAGGATAGTTCTCAACCATTCTGCGAGTGATGTCGCGTTGCTGCTGGCCACCCAGGGGGGTCAGGTCGCCCCAGCGATCGGCTGCTTCTGCCTGCATTCTTTTTACGCGCATCAGCACACTTTCGCCCAGCAGGGTTAGCTTTCCTTCTTTTGCTCCCTGACTGAGTACCTCAAGTGCATATTCATAGTCTTTTATCTTGCTCATGTAGCGTGAACCATGCCGTCCGTAATGGCTTAAGTAGAATGGTCTCATGCCAGGAGGAGGTGGCGTCAACCTACCTAAGGGGTTGGGGTAGGCCAGAAAATTACTGGCTGACAATTCCGGAGTCGTGCTGAATTCTTCCGCAGGAGTGGGTGCCTGTGCCCCTATGGTGCAGGCAATAAAAAACAGAAGAATTGCAAGCAAATTATTTTTAAGACATTGATTCATAAGTTCGCGTAAAACGAATATTCGTGACAAAGTTAGTAAATTCTTCACGAAGCGATTGTGATACAGAGCTCTTCTGTTGCTTTTTTAGACTTTGTTAACTATTATACAGCCACTTCTTTTCAAAACATATTGTCATATTCCTGAATTTTGCTATCTTTGCACACCAAAATATATAAGAATCATGGCAAAGAATACCATTTGGCAAGACGACTATTGGCTTCCGCTGATGCAATTGTATTTGCGGCAACCGGTTGGGGTGAAACCCACCTACAGTCGCGATATGGTCAATCTCAGTTTGGAACTTCATATCGCACCGTCAACATTGGCAGAGCACATGAAGCAGCTGGCTACTCTTAACACACCGCGTATTGAACGCATCTGGAAGACTTATTCTGATAATCCACGTCGTCTGACAAGAGCTGTTCGTCTTTGGCGCGAGATGAGAGGCTTTGGTGCTGAAGCATCGTTCTATGAAGGGGTCGGCGTGAGCGAATCGTTCGAGCGTGATTTCAGACCGTTGAGCCAAGAGCCAAAACTGACCCCCGTGATTCTGATACTTGTGCTCAATCTGTATTTTCAGCTCACTCCCCTTACGATGGTTCCAGAGACACCCGAAGTCATCGAATTGGCACGTTTGGTCAAAGTCGATGTCAATTTGGTTGTCAGACTGTTGCAGCTTTATCAGTACTGCGACCCATATCTCAACAGAAAGACTTCGTCATCCGATGCTTTACTACCTGCTTGTCAAGATGTATGGCATCGGTTTGGCAACAGCGACACCGAACAGCTTACTGCTTTTGCAGAGGAGCTAAAAGCATATTTTTAACGAACGATTGTGGCACAAAAACAGATACAAGAACAGCGACAGGAGCAAAAACTGCAGCAGACTATTTCAGCCCAGCAGTTGTTGCAGGCCCAACTTGTGGAACTGCCCATCACCCAACTCATGGAACGCATTGAGACCGAGATGCATGACAATCCGGCCTTAGAGACTTCATCGGATGAGGAATGGCCGGGGATGTCTGAAGGTTCCGACTATGACGATGCCGCTGATAACGGCGACGACCAAGGCGACTATGACGTGCAGCGTGAACGTGAAGAACGTAGCGATGCACTTGATGCGGCTCTTGAAAACATAGGACGCGACGATGAGGAACTGCCTGTCTATCATGACGGTATGACGACAGGCGAAGAACGCGAGGAGATGGTCTATGGTGATTCATTATCATTCTATGACCAGTTGACACAACAAATGAACGAGACCGATTTGTCAGCCCGTGAGCGTGATATCATGGAGTACCTCATTGGGTCGCTCGACGACGATGGCCTGTTGCGTAAGGACTTGGACAGCATCTGCGATGAGTTGGCTATCTATCATAATATCGATGTTACTGCAAAGGAGATTGAGTCGGTGTTGATGAAGCTGCAGGAGTTCGATCCTGTAGGCATCGGTGCTAGGTCCTTGCAGGAGTGTCTGCTTTTGCAGATAGACCGTCGTGACGATTCTCAGCTGAAGAGCCTGATGGCTGAGGTGATTCGCCATTACTTCGATGAATTTACGAAAAAGCATTGGGATCGCATTCGGTCGGCATTGTCGCTCAATGAGTTGCAGGCTGAGATGTTGCAGAAGGAACTTCGTAGGCTGAACCCTAAGCCAGGTGCCTCAATGGGTGAGGCTGTAGGACGCTCCATGCAGCAGATAATTCCCGATTTCATCGTTGATACTCAGGACGATGGAACCATTTCTTTTACACTGAATAATGGTGAACTGCCACAGCTACAGGTATCGCAATCTTTTGCCGATCTGCTGAAAGACTATCAGCAGAACAAGGATGGTCTAACTCGTCAAATGAAAG
>JAEEGF011819732.1_pt1 | contig 15352 bp, 9 predicted proteins | sample 9134171 | NCBI WGS metagenome assembly JAEEGF01 (sample SAMN16246542, study PRJNA631951) | gut metagenome | biome: gut microbiome; feature: rumen; material: AP-attached | host: Bos | place: Iran: Karaj | collected 2018-10 | reverse complement strand
ATAGGCGTTGAGTACGTCGTTGGCTTTATGCAGGTTGCCTTTGTAGGGGATGTCGCGATACCAGAGCAGGTCCTTGTTGACCTTCCTCTGATGGTACCAGACGATAATCAGCTGTGAAACGAAGGCTATCACGGGGAAGACGACAAAGGCAATGACAAAGAATATGAGCGTCAGCAGCTCTTCCCAGTCAAAGTCGCTATTATCATAGTCGCTGCCTTCAAAGGCCGTCTGCTTCAGATCCTCGAAGTTGTTGTCGTAGCTGTACGCGGGTTCAAACATCCCTTTCTCGAAACGGCACATGACAATCATGGCACTGCGGCTTTCGAAGGGCTCGCTGCTCTCGGCCACGATGCTGTTGCCGACGAAATTGATGTCACCACGATAGCGGAAGGCCCAGATGCCTGTGTTCTCTGGACTGATGAACGTGGAATCGTCTTCGGCCACGATGGTCAGCTTGACATGCTCAGGATAGGGGTTGATACCTTGAGCGACGAACATATAGTTGAAGCCGTCGGCGTCGTTGAAGCCTTTTACCAGATTGGTGACGGTGTAAGATGTGATATAGGTGCGGTCGCCTTCTTCGCCGAGACCCCAGCAGAGTTCGTAACCGTTGCTGGTCTCGTTGATGCCGCACTTGCCCTCCTTCCAGTCGCGGTCTTCATCGACATCCCAGGAGTCCTGGTAGTCATATTGGCGGCCTGTCTCATCAGTTACAGAGAAGTCGCGCAACTCGCTGCCGTCGAGGTTGCCGATGACGATATAGCACTCCGTGCCTTCCCAGTCGATATCCATCTGGCGGGTCTCGGTGATATGGGCATCACCGTTACGGCTCAGCACCACGCGGATGTCGAGCCTCTGTAACTCCGGACCTGCCATCAGACTTGTTGCTGATGCCAGCAGCACCAGCAACAGCAGCCATTTATTTCTTAAAAGCTTCATCAAGGTCGGGATATGCCTTCTTTTTCTCATCATCTACCTTCAGATAGTCCTTCTGATCAAAGTGGAGCATGGAAGCAACGATCGATGAGGGCCACTGGCGCACCATGCGGTTCATCTTCGTGGCGGTGTCGTTGTAGATCATACGCGACATGCGTACATTCTCCTCATACTGCTTCATGCCCTCCTGTGCCTCACGGTAGAGGTCGCTGGCCTTCAACTCAGGATATCGCTCGAACACAACGTTCAGGCGGCCCATCATCTGAGTGAGCAGGTCGCTCTGCTCATTGATGGCTGCTGGGGTGTTGGCAGCGCCTAAGTTGGCACCACGGGCCTGGACAGCCTGGATGATGGTGTCGGACTCGTGCTTGGCATACTGGGCAGCCGTCTTGGCAAGGGCAACGACAGCGTCGAAACGTGAATTCAGCTGGACCTCAATCTGGCTCAGGGCGTTCTTACACATCTCATCGAGGTTGACCAACTCACGCTGGGTAGACACGAAGTAGCCTCCGACGAGAACCACTAATACGATAATAATGATTAATGCAGTCATAATTTTGAATAATTATTGGTTTATGGGGGCAAAGATACAAATAAATTGAGAATTAAGGAGCAAGAATTGAGAAATATTTTGTATTTTTGCACGCAGAAACCAGAAAATCAATAAAAATAATATACCTAGACAATGAAGACAACGTTATTAAGTATGTTTTGCCTGATCGCAGCCAGTGCGATGGCTGGAAATTATGAAGTGAGTTCGCCTAACGGCAAGGTGAAGGTCGTTGTGAATACCGACGAGGCTGTCAAGTGGTCGGTATCCTATAGTGGTCAGACGGTGCTCCAGCCTTCTGTCATTGATATCCAACTGCGCCAAGGGAAGAAGACCCTTGGTCTCGGACAGGTGGGGAAGGTGGCCAGGATGCAGATAGAGAGCAGTTTCAAGAATCCGTTTTATAAGAAAGCCGAAATCAGCGATGCCTATGGTCAGTTGCTGATGTATACCAACCAGAAGTTCACTATCGAGGTGCGTGCCTACGACGATGGTGCCGCCTATCGTCTGATCAGTTCGAACACGAAACCCTCATTGGTGGTCAACGAGACGGCTGAGTTCAGCTTTGCCGATGACTATCAGGCATTTGTACCATACGTGAACGACAATCGGGGAGGGGAGCGCTACTGCTATTCGTTTGAATCGTATTACGATGAGGCACCGCTTTCGAAGATGTTCCCTGACTCACTAGCCATCACCCCGTTGGCCGTCTGTCTGCCTAGTGGCATGAAGGCTATCGTGATGGATGCTGGTGTGGAGAACTATCCAGGCATGTTCGTGAAAAGAGCGAAAAGTGGAGAAGTGAAAGGTGAAAAGCTGGTGGCTGAATTTGCACCCTATCCGCTGGCGCAGGAGATTGGAGGCTTCGACCGTCTGAACCTCGTGCCCACGAAGCGTGCAGACTATATTGCCAAGCTTGATGGGCGTCAGTCGCTCCCTTGGAGGGCCGTCGTCATCACGGAGCGCGATGCTGATATCCTCAACTGCGATATGGCTCAGCGGCTGGCACCTGCCTGTCGCATCGCAGACACTTCGTGGATTCATCCAGGCAAGGTGGCTTGGGACTGGTGGAACAACTGTAATATCACGGGTGTCGACTTTGCCTCAGGCATGAACACCAACACCTATTTATATTATATAGACTTCGCAGCCAAGAACAAGATCGAGTATGTCATCATCGACGAGGGCTGGAGTGGCAAAGAGTCGCTGATGGATGACCTGAGTCTGGAGATTGACCTGCCCCGAGTGATTGCTCATGGAAATGAGAAGGGCGTGGGCATCATCCTCTGGTCGAGCTGGCGTAACTTGATTGGCAGCAACCCCTTGAACGATATCAAGGTGACTGATGAGGTCATGAAGCACTATGCAGATATGGGCATCAAGGGCTTTAAGGTCGATTTCTTCGACCGTGACGACCAGCAGGTCATCGCCTCTGCCTACAAGATTTCAGAGAGTGCAGCCCGTTATCATCTCTATCTCGACTATCACGGCCTGAAACCCTTTGGCATTCAGCGGGCCTATCCGAATATCTTCAACTTCGAAGGCGTGAAGGGACTGGAGAACTCGAAGTGGGAGCCCCGTGTGGGCGACGGACCGCTGCATAACCAGCCCCGCTACGATGTGACGGCTCCTTACTTGCGCATGTTGGCTGGTCCGATGGACTATACGCCTGGCGCCATGATGAATGCGATGAAGGATAGTTTCTTCGGCAATAATGATCATCCGATGAGCCAGGGCACGCGCGTTCATCAGATGGCGATGTACACCACCTTCGAAGCTCCTCTGCAGATGATGGCCGACAGTCCTACGAAGTATATGCAGAATCAGGAATGTACCGATTTCATCGCTCAGATACCTACGACTTTTGATGAGACAGTGGCCCTTGACGGACAGTTGGGCGAATACATTGTTATTGCCCGTCGCAAAGGTACTACCTGGTATGTCGCAGCGATGACCGACTGGACGGCTCGCGACCTGATCATCCCCCTCTCATTCCTGGGAGAAGGGAAGTTCTCTGCCGATATCTTTGCCGATGGTGCCAATGCCATGAAGGAGGCAACGGATTATAAGCACACGAAGCAGACTGCCACTTGCCAAGACCAGCTGAAGATTCATCTCAGCAGTGGCGGTGGTTGGACTGGTATTTTCAGAAAACAATAAGAACAGATCATAAGACATGAGAAGAAAGTTATTGACGGCGCTGCTGACATTGATGTGTTCGGGTGCCTTTGCTATTGAGACCGTACCCATCAAGGGGAGTATCATCAGTCCTACGGACAAGTTTATCCAGTATGCTGGGCGTATCAGCTTTGCCAATCCTGAACGACCGGCTTGGAACTTCCCTGGTATTCAAATCGTTGCGTCGTTCGAGGGTACCTCGCTCAGGATGATCGCCAAGCCGCGAAGTGGTTATTTTATGGCTCAGATCGATCAGGCAGAGCCTTTCAAGGTGGCTTTCCGTGGGGAGCGCGATTCTGTGGTGACACTTGCCACCGCACTTCCTGATGGCGTGCATACCGTCAAACTGATGTATGCCATCGAGGGCTATGAGTTCTTCCCTGAGTTCTGGGGTTTTGTGCTCGACAAGGGCAAAAAATTGGTGGAAACGCCTGCTCTCCCCTCAAGAAAGATCGAATTCATCGGCAATTCCATCACTTGCGGCTATGGCAATGAGGGACTGAAAAAGGAGGAAGGTTTCGATTATGCCACCGAGAATCACTATTACTCTTACGCCTCGATAACCGCCCGTAACCTGGAGGCCCAGCACTGGGTAGTCGCCCGTAGCGGCATTGGGGCTTATCGTAATTATGGTGAGGCCAAGACAGGGTCGCCTGGTTCTTGCATGCCTATGCAATACGAATATACAGGTTATGCCTGGAACCCCGACTTCCGCAATCAGCCTACCTTCCTTGGTGAGAAGTGGGACTTCAGTCGCTATCAGCCCGATGTCATCTGTATCAACCTCGGTACCAACGATACTTCAACGAACAACTATGACCTGAATCTACTGAAACAGGGCTATCAGAAACTCCTAAAGCAGGTGCGCGATCATAATCCGAAGGCGAAGATTGTCTTTCTGACGGGTTCTATGCTTTACAATAAAGAGTTGCAGGAGGTCAAGCAACTGCTCGACGAAGTGACTGCCGAGGCCAAGAAATCAGGCGACAAGGAAATCTATCGCTTCGACATCCCCCCCATCTCGGGTGATGAATTCTATGGCAACGACTGGCATCCCAACGTCTACCAAGACGAAAAGATGGCCGCTGAACTGACCGCCTACCTCCGCGAGCTCATGGGCTGGAAGTGATTCGATAGCTTGAAGTCCTGTCAGGGTTTATACCTGATGGCGAGCATGGTGAGGTCGTCGCTTTGTTCGGCATCTCCTACATATTCATGGACGCTCTGCAGATAATGGTCTATCAGTTCGTGGGGCTTTACTTGATTGGCCGCAACAGCCTTCTGTGCAACATCGATGAGACGCTCCTTCCCGTAGAGTTTTCTTCCGGCATTCTCAGCCTCCGTCAGTCCGTCGGTGCAGAGGAAGATGGTGCTCATGGGTGCGATGTCGGTTTCTTCACCTTTGAATATGATACCTGACAACACGCCGACAGGGTTGCTCGGCTTCAGGGTCAACATGGTAACATCGGTGTCGCTGAACAACAGTGGGGGTAGGTGACCGCCATTGCAGTAGTTCAGGTGGCCTGTCGTCAGGTCGAGAACGCCGATGAAGAGTGTTACGAACATGCAGGTGTCGTTGTGTTTGAACATGATCTCGTTCATTTGTGTCAGGATCTTGTCGGGCTTCGTTTCATGTGCAGAGATAGCGTTGAAGAAATTGATAGCGACCGTCATGAACAGCGAGGCAGGAATACCCTTACCGGAGACATCACCTATACAGAAAAAGAGTTTCTCGTCGCGGATAAAGAAGTCGAACAGGTCGCCTCCGACAGCCTTGGCGGGCTTCAGGAATCCGAAGATATCGATATCGTTGCGCTCGGGATATGGTGGGAATATCTTCGGCATCATAGACATCTGGATGTTGCTGGCAATCCTCAGTTCTTCCTCAATGGCGGCATTGGTGGCTGTGGTTTCCTTCAGCTCCTTCACGTACTCTATCAGTGAATGCTGCATGTTGGAAAACGAGTCGTGCAGCAGACCTATTTCATCCTTGCTCTCCACCTCAGGCAAGGTCCCATAGAAGTTACCCTTGGCAATCTCTTTGGACGCTTCAGCAAAGTTCACCAGTGGCCTGGCAATGCTTTTAATGGCCTTACGGGAGGCGAAATAGACCGCTGCCAGGCAGATGATGATCAGCACAATCAGGCCAATACATAACCGATGGATCACTTTATAGTAAAAATAGCTTGGGACCACTAAGACGATGGTCCAGTCTGGATTCAGAAATTTTTCATGGAACATGACCACATCTTCACCATTCATTCTGGATTCCACGAGCTGCTGATGGTCCTCAAGTATCAGCTTTGCTGTGTGGCCATCCAAGGAGTCATACTTTTCGGGAGGGACGATGTAAGTGCCATGACGGTCGATGATGAAACTGTAGAAGATATTCTCATCAGACTCATCAATAAAGACCGACCCTAGATTTTCTTCCCTGTCACGTTTCATCAGTTTATCTTTCAGCCAACGAAGTGAAAGGTTGAAAATGAAGGCACCCACAATGCGCCCGTTTTCATCCTTGACTGGCTGAGAAAAGCCGCATACTTTAGTCTGTAAGCCATCCTCGTCGGAATAAGGGTCTGACCAGAAATTTTCGCCTTTGGCAATGGTTTGTTTGTACCAGTCGAACTGAAAATAGTCGTAATCAGGTCCGGCTAGCTGCAAGCAGACGATCTCACCCTTCTTATTTCTGGCAACATAGGGTTCAAACCACTTGCCTTTCTGTGGATAGTAGTCAGGCTCGAAAGCGACGCCACAGCCTAAGATATTCGGATTCTGCGACACGACGCGCTTGAAGATGGGATAAAGGCTGTCGGGCTGATGGAGATTCCTCCTGACCTTGTCCAGACTGTTGATGTTACCCATCCGGATGTCGGAAAAATGGCGGATGATATTCTCCTTGGTACCATATACCATTTCTTTAAAGAACCTTTCTGTTATATGGCCGAGCGTATGATATGTCACACGCATGATCAAGGAGGAGAAAAGGACAAACACCACGAATAGCACCAACATGATGCTCCATGTCAACCGTTGGATGAACGAATGCTTGAATCCCTTATGGTCGTTCATACGATTACTCATCTTCCTGTCCCAGTCTCATATTGTAACAGACCACATCGTTATGTGCTTCGTAATTATCGAGTGTCTCTGTCCGTTGTTTGACATGTTGCTCGACGGCAGCATTATCTAATTGACTAAGTTTCCGGCGATATTTGATTCTCATTTCATTATCCTCCTCGAACTTAATGAACGAGGTAAGGTTAATGCTTTCGAGCAAATCATAAATCTCCTTGGCGCAATTCAGAAATACGATTTCTGTTTTGTTTCCTAATTTCTGGTAGATATAGTAGATGACCCTGATACCGCTACTGGAGAGATAGGCCAGCCCGGTAGCATCGATGAGAACCTTTTTAATCTCCTGACCTTGATACTTCGACAATTCTTCCGTCAATACGGGAGCATTGAGTGTACTGAGTTCCATGCCCAACTCGATGTTCAGCGTCGAACCATCCTTAACAATAACAAAATCATTTTCCATATATCCACTATTGCTTTTTAAGTCCAAATTTCGCAAGCCACTTCTGATAGGCGTCCTCAATCTCCTTCAGTTTGTCATCCCGCGTCTGCTCGCGCTTGTCGTTCCATTCTTTCTTGATCATGTCGATGGCATCAGTCACTTCGTCCACCGTGTCCTTGCTCTCACCGACCAACAATCCTGCCAACTTGGCGTCCGACTTCAGGATGGCGGCCTCCATCTTGGCCTTACAGTTCTCGTATAACAGCTTCACGCCCTCATTCAGGATGTTGTAACGTTCGTCGGTGACGTCAGGCATGGTCGCCAGGATATAGGGCACTTCCACCTCCTTGGGATTGCCTTTCAAATCTATACTGTCGACTGTCATCGTCATCTTTTTCAGCTTGAACTCCGGATGCGCCTTGAATATACCCTGTTCCAAAGCAGGAATGTCATCCTCATAATGGGGGACAATCGTAAAGCTATAATCGTCTTTCTTGGCAACGGTCGTACAATCCTCCAGTTTCTGGTTTTCACCTTCAACATTCACTTCTATCGTCAGCAGCGCTACAGGTTCGGCCTTCACGCATAGGTTCTGCAGCTGATAGCCAAAGACACCGCTTAAATTGCTCAGCTTAGTGTACAATTCATTTAATTCATTTCCTATTGATCGTTTCATATATCTCTAAACTCTAAACTTTAAACTCTAAACTCTAAACTCAAACCTACGCCTCTTCAGCAGGCGCATCTTCAACGCTGAGCTTAGCACTCAGGCTGCCACCGGCAGCGGCGGCAGGAACGGCGATACCATCGCTGATATTGCTCGACTTAAACGATGACTTTGCCTCGAGGTTGTCAATGGTGGCCTTCGGCGCCTTTAGCTCGCCCTTGACCTCCGTCTTCGCGTTGATGGTGGTGTCGCCATAAACCTGCGTCTTGCTGCCGCCCACGTTGGCGTTGCCACCGTTGAGCTGAACCACGGCCTTGCCGTCGCCCTGCTGGGCCTCGAGGGTCTTGTCGGCAAAGAGACCCATCTCTTCCGATACGGCCTGGAGCTTCTTGCTCTTCACGTCCTTCGACTTCGCGCCGACGTACATCTTCTCAGATACGAGCACTGTCGTGCCGCCTGCAGCGAGAGCAGAGTCGGCCAGGCTGTCCTTGTCGACGTCCATCGACTTGAGGTTGACGGCCTTGGCGTTGGCCGTGAAGCTGCCCGCCGCCTTGCCCTCAGCATCGGCAGAAAGTATCGAAGTCTTCTCCGCACGCACCGTGAAGGTGCTCTCCGCCGTCTGGGCCTTCGGCTTCAGCTCGCCGTCGGCCACCTCGTAGTCGAGGCTCTCCACGGTCAGGTTCTTGGTATTGATGATCACGTCGCCCTCAGCCGCATACTCGCCTCCGGTCAGCTTGCCGTCCGCGTCGTAGGTGAGGTCCTTTGGATTGCTCGTTGACACCTTCACCGTCCTGGCTTTCAGCTGGATGCTACCCTCTTCAGTGAGCGCATTCTCTACGGAATGATAGTTGTCGTCGGTCTTATAGTCCATAGCCTCTAAGGTGATATCCTTCGATCTGATATTGACCTTTCCGACGCTCGACGATTCCTTGCCTTCTTCGTCGGTAGCATCCTGGGCCACTAACGAGATGTTTTCTGTCACCAAGTCGAAGCTTCCACCTTCCACGAGCTTGCCCTCGTCGTCCTTCATGCTGATGCCCATCCTGGGCGTCCTCACCGTTATGCCGGCTTCACTGTTCGTATGCAGGTTGCCTTCGCCGTCGGTAGTCTCAATCATAATAATCTCGGCATTCAGCCTCATGGTAGCCTCTGTGGTGTTGTTCTTGAAGTCGTTACCGGTCGTGATGGTGCCTTTCTCCGTCTCGAGGGCCGTCTTCTTGCGGTTCACCTCTGCCAGCTGCGACACGAGGCTCAAGAATGTCTTAATGGCCCCAAACAGCACAGGCTCCAGGTCCTCTATCGTCTCACGAAGTTCAGCAAGGTCTTTCACGTTCGTGCGTACCTGATAATCCTCTTCCTGGTTGAGCCCTTCCTCCTCATCGAGCAGATCCGTCATCTGGCCGAAGAGATCGTCTATGGTCGATTTCTGGCCCTTCATCTGCGACTTCAGGTCGCTGCTGAGCGTCTCTAATGCTGTCAGCTGACCATCTATCTCATCCTGACGTGACTCAGCTGTGGCGGCTGCCTCTAAACTCAGCGCCTTGTCGGCATGAATCCGGATGCCGCCCTGTCCAGCGGTGACGGGAGCCTGAGAGAACACCTCGGTGGCGTCGCTGCTGTGGAGCACGATGTCACAAGCCTGCGTGATGACTTGCGACGTGTCGCATACCACGTTCTCCTCGCCGTCGATACCCGGATCGACAGCCAGCTGACTGATGCGGGGGGCACGGGTAGCCACCTGTCCTGTCTCGCCAACACCCTCGATGGCCACATCATTGGCACGGATGATTACCTTGCCAGCACCACCGTTCTGGAGAGTACCACTCCTGTCAACATTGCCGATCACGATCTCCGGGGCGGAGATCACGATACGGTCGCCGTCGCGGTAGAACAAGCCACCACCCAGCTGGTTAAACACTTCAGCTTTGAGCTGCTGCACTTCTGCCTTCTGCTGCTGGATCTCTGCCAACTCCTTGTCCACGCAATCCTGGAACGCCTCCAGTGCGTCTTTCCAATCATCTAATATATAGCTCATAATAACGTCTATTACTTTTTTAACAGATCTCTTCTCAAACTATTAACGAAAGCAATCAGTTTTATCTTGTCATATCCCATCCAATCAGTGTCTGCGTTTGCTTGTTGAAACGATTTTAAAGTCGGCTCGGCAGGATTAATTTTAGTAATACTATTACCTGTTACCGAATAAGTATCTCTGTCAGTAGCAATGAGTAATGATCCTTCATCACTACTCCCCCAGATATTATGTTCTCCCCAATCCTGTATTAAAGTATCAGCATCAGAAATGCCTGAGGCTTTTTTAACAGTATCTGTCATTTTATCCAACGCTGTTCCTGACATTTGTTTATTTAAGATGGGCACACCACTTAAACTATCAACGTATTGTTTCCAATAGGAATCGTTTACGAGACTCTTTAATCCCTCCGAAGACTGATCGGAGGTATCTGGTGCAGGTGCAGGATTAGCCGTAGTATTCAGACGTGTCTCATCAGTAAACCCGATATTTACAAGTGTATTATAAATCATCAGACGTCTCATGTATTTTTTAGTATCTTCTTTTAGGTCCACATGCTTGTTAAGTTTCTTAACCTCATCAGGTAATTCCTCATAAATAATTGCATTACTACAATGACTTTTGTCTGAGGATTCCTTCAGTATTGTTTGGAAAGTCTTCGAATTATCTAGGTAATCTAATGGATACTTATAACTCTTGAAATACTGTTTTATCATATTATCATCCACATCAAAATTTCTAAAATCGCAAATCATCTTTCTCAGTTTATCGGCTTCTTTCAAAACTTTATTGCGATGTATAGATCGCAAAGAACAAACTCGTAGTGCTTCATTCTTCTTCTGATCATCGCTCATACCTCCTGTATCGAACTGACCTCTACTAATATAACCTTTTATTGTCTCATCTGTGTCACCATCTTTTATAATGCCGACGTTATCTTCTTTAAACCCCAGTTTGTCTGCTGTCAAAACAGCATAGGCGCTATCGTCCCAGAACACTCCATCTTTAAGATCATTATAGTTACTACATACTGGCTGACTTTTATCATTGGCTAAAAGCTTTAGTGTTTCGATGGCTTTCTCAAACTTTTTTCTCTGATCAACCATGTCATTACATTTCTTCACAAAATCATCCATTAGTTTATTAGAAAAAGCAGCCATACCATTAACCGTTCTTTTGATAAGAGCGAAATTCTCCGCATTCAAGGCATTCCGGTTAGACTTCTTCTGATCAATTGCAGTTCCTGCTGTTTCTGTTGTTTCAGTCGTTAATTTCTTATAGCCATTTTTCGGGAAAGCACATTTGTGTCTAGTTCCTGCCTCAAGTTTCATGAATCTCATCGACTTCAGTGTGAGCGTACCCTCTACCGGCCGCATGATAATCTCCACAACCGACCTGAGCATCTTGACGTCTACAATTTGGAGATTCTTTTGTACCAATTTCTCTGCGACGGCAGAAATAACTTTTTGTGTATCCCAATAGACATATTGATTATTATCATCTTTATTCTTAACCAGATTCATGATGTTCGTTCCTGAGGTGAGTGTCAGGTTATTACCTGCTGCAATTTTCACATTCTTTCCCACAATGTTGATATCACCGTTAGGAGCCATGATATTGATACCAGTGAACGCATTTATCATAACGTCGCCCCAGGGTGATCTGACAGAGACATTACGTCCGTCGGTAGATCCGCTGATCGAATAAATGCCATATTTGTCCGTTAACTGAAAGCCGCCCTCAAAGTATTTGCCTTCTTGCCAATCTTCCTGCCATTTTGCAACATTGGATGAAATCCATGAAGGCATCCAGCCGGAAATTGAATTATACAAGGGCGTGAAACAGTTTAAGATAAACTTCATGAACCCCTCTCCCGATCCGTCGGTCAGGTTTAAGGCATGGCCGCCAGGGGTGCTCATCATATGGACATTGTTCATCACGGTGCCGATCTTCGGGATACTTCCCAGAACGTAAGGGCGCTCTATATTGCCATCAATGTAGCCTATCATCACTGAGTCGCCCACATAAAACATCGATGCCATGTTAGCTCCGCCGTCGGATGAAGCGATACGGATTCTGGGGGAGAGATCACCGACCCAAGTCGTTTGATCCTTCATTTGCCAGGGGAATGCCACTCTCACGCGGTTCTGGTCGCAGGGATCGTCGGAAGAAGCTTCCTGGACCGTTGCCTTCTGAGGACCGCTATACCTCACGTGGCCGGTAGGCAACATGGCGGGGTAGAATTTTAAAGTGGTATTATTGTTTTCATCGGTAACAGTGAAACTGCCGATGGCCACAATGCGGAATACCGGCGAGTCATCGCTGTTCTTTTCACAGTCCACCTCTACCACGATGAATGTCTCGTCATCTTTTTCTATGATTTCACCAAGCTTCAGTCCTGGCCATGTCGTATCATAGTCAATCTCAACGATATTCTCCATGGCTTTCAGCTCATATTTTAAGATCTCCTTGTATTTCGCATCATTATAGGTAGTGTTGATCTCCGTAAACTCATTCATGCCATCATCCTCCTTGCCCTTAAACGTCGCTTTGCCATATTGCTCATCAGTCGTATTAGGTTTCGGGAAGAATTTACCATTGTGGCTGGAGTTCTTGTTTGCAACAGCGGCCTCCTCCTTTGCATAATCAACCAGAGAATCGATAACTGTACTGACAAAAAACGACGCCAAATCTTTATTTGTACCAAGGAACTGGCTGGCCTTCTGCATCCAAAATACATCCCACATATTGTTGACAGTAGCGATTTTAGCTTTTGCTTCCCATTTCGATTTCTTTGCGTTAGTGTCTATGATCGTGCTGTCATCTGCACCGACGGGGAAATAATTATTATATCGATTCTTATCCGAGATAAGATTGCTGGTCTTATCGATGTTAGGATAAGTGATCGTTTTATATCCACTAGGGATGCTCTTTTTGTTGGAAGACGAGTTGTCATATCCAATGTAAAGTTGCCCCATCTCCCAGTACACGAATTCTCCCCAGCGGTTACAGGTACGGATCAGCATATCGTAGAAGCTTTCGTTATACTGCACCAGATAAGGGAATATGTGCTCAATGGCATTTTTACTATCTCTATCATATTTGAGCACCTGCATACGGTCATTATATGTTGGAAAACACTCATTTTGACTGTATGGTTTTCTTAATTCGAGCAACTTTTGTTGTAGGATGTCTGGTCCTAGTTTTTTCCCCACATACGAATGACAGGTCTTATCCAGAGTCATCACCTTGTCAATGCTGTAGATCTTCAGATCGACGATCATAGAGTCGGACTTGTAACTGGGCAGCACCGCATGCACGTAGAAATCCCAGCCGATGGAGTCACCGTCCACCTCAAGCTTCACCTGTTTGTGCTTAAACATAGATTCAATTCTTTTCCGACCTATTGAAGACCATGTTTCTCCCGAAGCCATGTTAATCTGTATATGGGCCAAAATCTCAGTAGGCTGGTACATCTTCTTTTGAAATTTGTATTCCACCATATCAAAGGTGTAACCATGAATATCCCTGTTTATATCATCGTCCTTACAGTTTAAATACAGAGTATCACCTTTCTTTTCCGAGGAGATGGACACACTTTCAGTTGTCCCACTATAAGTAACAGAGGAATCTGATGTCTCCTGTTCGTAACAGCTGACGTTATACAGCGTAAGTTTTAGTACTGCCATAATGTTGTAGTTTAGTTATTGATACTTATTTCTAGACTACAAAGATACAAATAATCCTGTAACTTTGTTCTATACAGGCCTATTTTTTTGATTATTTAACCAAAACACTGGTCCTCTTAATTCTCGGACCTGCTATGGCACGAGGTTGTCGAAGTCGAACAGCCTGCAAGCATCACAGCCAATGCGCCTGCAAATAAATATTTCTTATTGTTCATACCTTTATTTATAGTTTGTTACTATTGGTGTTTGCAGGTCGTATGACATAGGAGAAAGCATTCGTCTATTTATTCAATAAGCCAAAGACGCATCAGTTGATCTGCAATATAGTAAGTTCCCATATCAACAGAGACAAGGCCATACTCCAACAATTTCTTGACAGAACTTTGGACACTACTGGCAGACTTGAGACTATGGTTACGGATGAACATTCCTGATGTTATCTGCATAGCTCTATGCTCTTTAGCAATAGCATACAATAATTCTTTCTGAGGCAATGACAGTTTAGCCAGTATCTCACTGTAATGTCTGTCGGCCTCTTTTATCATCAGACTGACGACCTGCCCTGCCATGTCGCTTGAACAAACCGTATCAGTGGCAGTCATGGCGAACGCCTCGCGCATAGCTTTCTGATTATAATATGTGTTACCATCAAACACATGATAGACTTGGCTGACAGCCTCTTCGTCGATACCTTTTCCGTTAATAGAGAAGTGATGATGAACAAACTCTGAGTATTTCGATTCTTCAATGACATCAAGACTCTGTATATCTGCACTATTATAAAAGGGGCGTGCCGAGTCAAGGAACATCTCTTCAAGCAGATGGCGTTCACTGCCTGCAAAGACAAACTGAGTGCTGTTCATCTTCTGGATATGCGAGCGAAGCAATGCCTCAATGTTCTTTTCTGGATAATTTGTAATCTGTTGGAATTCGTCAATGGCCACGATACACTTCTTGCCAGCATTCTCCAACGTACGGAAAATCTCTTCCAGTGAGTAAGTCGGATTCTGTATCTCACCAATGGCAATACCAAAAGTGGGGAGGGCAGTAACTGGGTCAAAGCCAACCTTACCCATCATGGAGCGCATAGTGGCCATAACCATTTTCTGCATTTTCTGCCCTCGCGTGGCAAGTGTATTAAAAACAGCCTTACCTAATTCATAAGTGAATTCCTGCAAAGTTGACGTCTTGAGGATATCAATAAAAATGGTAATGTAGTTGTCTTTGATTGCATGCTTGTCAAAACAATAGTATATCAATTGGGTCTTACCTACACGGCGGGGAGACATCAGCACTACATTTGCCCCGTTAGTCAAACTCTGCAAGAGTCGTTTTGACTCTTCTTTTCTATCGCAGAACAACTCGGAAGGAACCTTTCCTGTTGTGATAAAAGGATTAGCCATCATACTCATCTGTATTCTATTTGGGTGCAAATATAAACAAAAATACCAAATAGTGCAAGGATTTATCTTGATACCATTATGTATTTTGGATTATTTAACTTGAATTATTCAATTTGCATAATGTGGGCCTTCAGCTTATGGCTCGTTGACATTCAGCTTACGGCTCGTCGATTATTCCCAAGGTGGGAATGTTTCAGTCCCAAGGTGGGAATATTTTAGTCCCAGGCTGGGAATTTTTTTCCTAACTAGGGCGCAAGAAGTTTCAGAACTGTTATATGATTAGTTTCTACAATATTTAATTATTACTAACAAACTTGTTCCTTCACTCTATCCATACACTACTCAAGCAGTACTCTGGTTCTATCCAAGGTAATGTT